>Ga0190316_1000004_pt1 | contig 60319 bp, 74 predicted proteins | sample 48701112_MG_FD_161663 | JGI IMG/M metagenome (GOLD analysis project Ga0190316, IMG submission 161663) | Hydrothermal vent sediment bacterial communities from Southern Trench, Guaymas Basin, Mexico - 4870-11-1-2_MG | ecosystem: Environmental > Aquatic > Marine > Hydrothermal vents > Sediment ... | reverse complement strand
TTACTGTGACTGTTGCTCCGCCGATGAAGTTCGTCTTTGACCATATTGAATGGTTCTAGTCCTTTCTCGCGGGTAAATCTACGTCACGAAGACCCACGCGAGGAACTAATCAGGCCGGCACGCACGACGGGCTAATTGGTTACTGTGTACGTTATCGTTCCCTGGCTGATTTTTTGAGAGCATAACGTAGGCCGCTTACTACCATGCGGATAGACGGTAGAGGGGAGCGAGGAACGTTCCGCTGGCGGCGCAGAGCCGGACTATTAAAAAATAGGAGGTTTAAAGAGAAATGAATCTAGTACAGATGTACAAACAGATGTACAAGAATGAAAGAGGGTATTATTTTGTAACGTTCTACGATGGGCCTCACGGATATCGTGAGACAATATTGTGGGTTCATCACATCTTTGTTCCTACTGAAGGCAAAGATATGAATAAGAAATTAGCGTTTCCGGTTCAGAAGGCTCAAGTTGTTATAACCCCTAAAGGGACACTTGTCTTACGTCCAGGCAAGGGGGTTGTCTATGTAGCGGAAATCGCTAGTGGTTACAGGGGGTCTGCTGAGATTGAGTCTATTGAAAACGGGCAAATTGTCGCTAAGGGTTTTTGCTTTCGTAGCGGACTGGGTGCTCTAGGGAAAACTGCGTGGGCAATTGTAAATGCAAGTGAAAGGATTAAGGTTTTAGGGTGGCGCACTGGTAGGAGAGTGTCACAAAAAAATGTAGGGTTCTATCTTTACCCGAATGGAGCAAAAGAGGCTATCGTCAATGATGAGCTAGCCGAACTATTATAATCTTTCCTTAAATCAGGAAAACTAAAGTGAATAATAAGCAAACAACTAATCTAATCGAATTTTCGAAAATGCTTCACAGAACACGGCGTGAGCTTCTATCCCGCATCGTCACTCAGGAACTAACAGTAGAGGAAGCAGCGGCCTGTCTATCAAAGGCCAAAATCAAGTGGTTTCTAGACATTGAAAGACGGCCTAACAGTGCTATTGACCGTGACGCAATTTATCAAGCAGCATTAGTGGATTTGCGGACACGGCTCCCTGGATTTGACGGGCTGAGACTTAGTAATTTCTAATTTCCCCACCCCCGCTCATTGCCGCAATGGGGGGCAATAGAGCGAAACTCCGTCTTTCACGCGGGGAAAACAATCTTAATTTGGCGATGCGGTAAGTCAAATTATCAATTAAAAAAAGAAGCTGTTATGAGTGGTATGTCGGTAGGAAGAAAAATGACCGAAGATGATAAAAGAAGACTGCGTGCCGCTGCAGTACGGTACTGCAAAAAGTGGCGATTAAACATCCCAGGTGTAGACCCGTTGGATATTGCTTGTGGGGCTTCAACGTGCGCTTCTACGCCAGAAGAAGCCCGTGATATGCGGGCAGACTGGAAGCGACGGGTAAGGTATGCCCTACAAGGGTATACAACCTGGGGACACGGATATGTAGGTGACTATGTAGACTAATATCTAATTCTCTATCGGTCTTTCGTCCACCATTCTCGTAACGGATAGAGAAAGCAAGGGGCTTTAATAATGGACATTTACTTTAACCTTGACCGACTTACCGGAGCGGACCGTCGTATTGCGGAGTACCTTGCACGACTGGCACAGTATCGTGAGATTGCCGCAAGGTTTGCGAAGGAAATTGCGGAACGTGGTGAGGGGAGTATCATGCCAGTACGGAAAGCACAGAGGCTGTTGTCTATAGCCGAAGAAGCCGCTGTTAATGATATGATGCTTCCGTCATCGGAAGCAGCAGCACGACTTGGTTATAGTCGCGTACAGGTGGCTCGTCTATGTCGTGAGCACGGGCAGGATGGGGACCATCAAGTGCGTTGTGAGAAACGATTCGGGAACTCATGGTACGTGTACGTTCCCGACATTAAGATGCTTATGGAAGCAGGGGAAATCCACGGGCCATATAAAAAATGCCCCGCGAACCAGTCAGAATAACTTGTTGTTACTGTCAACAATGAATGCTCTCACTAAAGTGTGACGGAACGGCTCGCCTCCGTTGATTTACAGGGGAGTATTTATGCGGGCGTCTATTATGACCTGTGGGTATAATAAGTACATGATTATGTATAAACCACACAGTAGTAAGTATCTGCGTAGTTGACATTTCTATGACGGGGCTAGTTATAAAATGAATAAGAAGATTATCAGCGATGTGACATTGCGAATGTAATATAGAACGTCGAACAGCGTTCACACATTAAGGAGTTGACATGATATTTATCGAAGGGCAATATGGAAAAGCATACTTAACAACAGCTATCGGCCCCAAGTTGGAACGACAAATAAGAAGTATGTTGTCTAGCCCAGCTATTGATGGACGAGTAGTGATTATGCCAGATGCCCACCCAGGTGTGGGCGCAGTTGTTGGGTTTACAATGCCATATTCAGGCGGGAAGATTATCCCGTCGATTATCGGCGTGGATATTGGATGCGGTGTAAGTATGTATCGATTCCAACGACCTGTAAACTTGTCATGTTCTGAAATCGATAAGAGAATACGGGGTGTTATTCCTTTGGGGTTTGAGCATCGGAGTAAGGCGTTGCCTAATAAACGGATGTCTCAATATCAAGATTTGGCACGCAGGGTGAATGGGAAATCACCTGGGCCTAGTCTGGGGACACTGGGCGGGGGCAATCATTTTATTGAGCTAGGCCGGATGGAAAAGGGAACGGATGTATACTTGACAATCCATACAGGGTCAAGAAGGTTAGGGCTTGATGTAGCTAACTATTATATTCGAATGTCTCGTCAAACAGTATCCTCCCAATCTCTGGCTCAGTATAGAGCGGCGGTACAGCAGGCCAAACGAGAAAATCAGGGGAGCCTGATACAAAAGAAAGTACAGGAAGCACGCGCGGAGTACCTTAAGTCTCGCTGTGTTAATAAGGATTTGTGCTATTTAGAGGGGGCACAGGCGAGAGCGTATATGCGCGATATGTATATAGCGCAGAGATTTGCGCGGGATAATCGGGAGGCTATTGCGAAGCAGATAATGGAAGTCTTAAATCTTCCAGCTATATTAGTAGCCGAAAGCGTTCATAACTTTATTTCCCCGCGCGACAATATAATCCGTAAGGGGGCTATTGCAGCGCATAAAGGTCAAAGATTAGTTATCCCGATTAACCGTACTTTTGGGACAATAATCGCCACGGGGCGCGGCAATGTAGAGTGGAATTATTCAGCCCCGCACGGTGCTGGTCGGGCAATGGGCCGCAGAGAGGCTAAAGGCCGTATCACGCAACAGCAGGCTGACCATGTTATGCAGGAAAAAGGAGTGTATTCTTCATATAACCCCATCGATGAATCTGATGCGGCATATAAATCTCCTAATTTGATAATGACGGCAATTGAACAAACTGCCGATATTCGTCGTATTATTAAACCTTTCTTAAATATTAAGGGCTAGTTCTAAAGAACCCCTTATCAGCAAATTAAGTGTGATGACAAGGAGAAGGGTACATGAATAAACAGAACCTACTCGTAGGCTTACTTGTGTTATCAGCCTTTTTTGCGTTATTGTTATTGGGCTGCACATCATCACGAAATTCAACAGTGGCGACGCCCACAATTATTCCTATAGATGAATCGCCAACCGTTGAACCAACATATACTCTTTCGCCAATATCTACGCCAGACATTAGTGCGGCTTTTAACAGATGCGTTAATTCTGGGATAGGAGTTAGATATGTGATTACGGGGGAGTCTGTTAGCGAAGTATCACTTAATTGGCGAGGTGACATCGGTGAGATGAACAAGGGCGATTATGGGGTCCCCTTTTGCATAACGTATTATAATTTTCACGAGAATGCTCCGCTATATATTACGGCCCAGATTATTCGACCTGTTACCGAAACGGGCAGTATCCAGTGCTATATCTACAACGGCAATACAGTCGTCGACAAAGATGAAGCGAGTGGTTTTGCCGCTTTTGTTGAATGTACTGACTCGGCCAATATAGAGGCGTATCAAAGTGTCCCCTGGTGACAATAGCAGCGGGGCAGTCAAGTTGTGCAACAGCATAATTATTACTTTTGCCGATAAATAATCGGAATAAATTGTATACTCTCTTATTCAAGAGATGACTATTGGTTGAAAAGTAGCCATTAAGAACCCTACTGAACGATAAGGACGGTTAGGGATTATGTCGTAGACTTATGTAGATAAGTTATGTGTAGGTCTTGTACGATAAAAAAGTGGGGCCGAATGATGTTAGGTATCAAGTGGGAGAAGCAATCATTGATGGGGTTAATCATTGCGAGAAGTTTGATGTCGCTTTGGCTTATATTTAGTATGTTTGCCAATGTTTCAAGCCTTACAATGGAGGCCAGAACCTCATTATTGCCGTTGCACTTTGGTAATGTGCGCGAAGTATTACAATTCGTGCCAACGAGATATTTCGTTATCCCTGCATCCGCCTCACAATCCGATGAATTAAATCAAGATAATGCTTTTTCGAATGACAAAGACATTATTACTACTGGCTGGGATATTCGGGTCTTGGAGGTTATAAGAGGAGATACGGCTTGGCAAATTATTCAGTTCCCCTATCAGCTGAACCCACATGCAGATAGAGGGATGGAATATTTACTAGTAAAAATATACGTTAAATGTACTCGTCGTAACATCTATGGCCGTTTGTCTAGCATCGACAATTTCATGGTTGTGGGCGACCGTTCTGTTCAGCATCCTAGTGTCTATGTAACACAACCAAATCCTAAGATTAGAATACCAATACGTGTCGGCACAGAAGCAGAAGGGTGGTTGGCTTTTATTGTGGAGCAACATGAGGGCAATTTACTATTAGCTTTTGACGAATCTCTTGGCTATGATGAGGTTCGACATCATCTTATTGCCTTAGATAGAGACGCTTTTATTAGTGCCTCTTCGGGGGTGCTGGAAAATCAGATAACAAGTCTAGGGGTGCAACGTGTTACCCCTGCGCCAATCAAGACAATAGTCGTGGCTGAGGATTGGAGAATCACTTTGTTAGAGGCGGAACGGGGGGAAGGGGCTTGGCAAATAGTTAAGGCGGCTAATCAATTCAATACTCCACCGGATAAGGGAATGGAATACATTGCGGCAAAGATGAGAGTTCGATATATCGGCACTGAGGATGTTCCAGTACAAATTAACAATCTTTACTTCAAGGCTATTGGTGATGCAAATGTTTTGTATGACTTGCCTTTTGTAGTAGCCCCTAAACCAGTATTGGATGCGTTTCTCTTTCCTGGACAGAGTGTTGAGGGATGGATGATATTCAAGGTAAGACAAGGGGAAACGAACGTAACCGCAGTGTTTGAACCATTATTCTCTTCTTCTGACGTGAATCGACGTTTTCTTTCATTGGAACCATAACTGGATAGCGGCAATAGTTATAGAGTTAGGCGAATCGTGTGTATCGTATAATTGTACAAGATTGATTTCTTTTGTTGATAATTGACATTGTTTCATTAACATTTGTTCGGCTTTTGTAGAAAAATCAAGCAAAATACGCGAGGTAAATAAAATGCAAGCATCTACACAGATTATTGACGAATTTCGAAATAAGACCCACGCTGCTGTTCTCTATAAGTCTAAGAGGGGGCTTTATCGTGTAGTCTATATAGAACTGATTACTTTTATTCATGCACTGCGGTATCGACATTATGCGCCACCTGCGAATGCCGAACAGATAAACTATGCTAAACGGGCAAGAAAGCTGGGTCTTGATGTTGAGGTGCCACGCCCCATAATGATAACCCCCGATATAACCGAGGAGGAATTTGTTAAGGCAGTGCGTAATGCACAAGTGCATTGGTATCTTAAAGACGATATAATCTACCATACGGTAATTATAGCGGGGAAGAAAAATGGGGAGGCAATTAACATACTTTCCCGCAATAAAGCGGGGGTGTATCATCTTACTCTGTATAGCGGGGGGAGTGATACTCCTTTTCCTGAAAAATGGATGCCTATAGCATGGAGAAAACAACTCAGTGAACAGAATATAAGATGTAACGCAGAACGTTTAGCATTACGTAAGCAAAGAGAGGCGGAAGAACGGCGTAAACTAGCGAAGTTCTTCGGCGTCCAAGAATAGAGAATGTAATGGGGCTTATAATCGCAACTATAGGCGGCATAGTAACAGAGTGTGTATTCCTACAGTTTGTCTTTGTGTATAGACATTGGGCTGAACAGGTAGGAGGCGAATCGCCCTCTTTTGTCACCCCTTCATCTTGGTGGGAGCGTCTCTTTTCATCTCGTGCTTTTATGGTGGGATGTGTCATTGCCTCGACAGTCGTAGCCTATAGCTGGCAGGCTATAACTTGTATACTTTACCCTGATGCTGCTGGTATTGTGATTTGCGCCAATGTGGTGATAGCCATTTGGCTATTCAACACAAAACCAGAACATGCCGAATAAATAGTTGTGTAATTTGTATCATTATTGAATTACAATTAAAAAAAGGGAGACATCCAATGAAAACGTGTCGAGACACAATAATTATTGTAACATTAGTATTGGTGTTGTTATCGGGGTGTATGCCTGAAACAATTCAGCGGCGTGACTTAATCCCCGAAGAAACGTACTCAGTGGAATATGTGAAAAATGGCGAAGCGTCATCACGTCAAGAAACCAACACGTTTTCAACCTTTCGGCAGTATCAACCATTCGCTCTGATGGAGTCGGAATACCAACGTGCGGAACGTGGGTCGGTACAAACGTTCTTCGTTATTAACGAAAAAGGCATCCGAGAATTTGTTGGGTTTACTCGACAAACTTCGATGGGTTCTTCGTTTGTGGAGGCATCTGCAACCACGACATGTTTTCGGCGTGATTTAACTACGATGGAGGCGATTTGTGGCGTAGTAGTGCGCATTGAGGATACCCCTAATCTTCGCACAGCCATAGAAAAATATAATCATGGGGAATACCCATTGCTATATGACACTTATTTGTATTATAAGCTGCCGCCACAAGAATTTACTTCTATTTCGGGGTTATTGGATTTTGCGCCGGATTATACAGAAAGCGTTTTAACATCCGTACACTTCAATGAGGGTTATGAAATGCCCTGGTTTGCCAACACAATTAACTGGGGACGGTCGGCAGTATTGCGGATTACAGACCCTACACAAAGTGTTATCGCGCAGTTTTCGGCGGCATCAGAATGGTGGAAGCGATGGGATGCCACAGCCAGTCAACAGGGAAACATCACAGATGTTCGTGAGGCTATCCGTACATATATTACATTGTTGCACGATAATTGGGATACAGCCCCTTATGATGGCGAACAGGTGGTAATGACTTGGGGAGACGCTAATCGTTATTTAACCGCACAGCGATTGTTAAATCGTGAGAATCCTTTTGTGGTCCGATTTTTCCCACACACCGAACAAGAACGGACATTCATTATTGAGCCCCATTATGATTTTCAATCATGGGGGTTTAATGACGCTGTTAAACAAATGTCCTCTGCTTATCACCTTATTTTTGATAAGCAATGCGAAGTAAACCATCAATTCAACGTCAGTGAAAGTATGTGCCGCGATATTGAAACATCAGGGTGGGCGAATACCAAAGCCCCTTCTTTGCAAAGCATAGAAATTACCGAGGTTTTACCTGAACAATCACGGGTTAAATTCTTTATGCCTATTCGGGCGACACAGGGTAATTTGTACACATTGCTGTTTCCCCTTAATGAACGAACGAGGTGGGACACCTATTATGCAACGCAAAGACAGGAGTTTCTAGACCAGGGTGAGACGTTTCCTGTCTATTACGAAAGATTTGTAAAAGAAGATGATAAATATCGAAACATTACCGCGTCAGAAGCGCAAACATGGCAAACAGCGGCTGAGGAAATGAACGTGTTACAATACTGGACACAACGTAATCGACTTCCGCTAACAATTGCCTTCCGGGTGCAAGATAATAGTAAGTATGTTCCTGTACCTTGTGGTGATAGTTTTTGTGGATATAAAGCGATTACTTATGACATTGAAGGACATTACGTTTTTACATTTGAAGATATCGCGTCTGTGCAATGGACGTGGGCGGCTTTATCTACACTGCCAGGAGTTATAGGTAATCGTTCTCTGGGACTGGGATACGCTTATAAACCTGGCTCTGGGACGGGCTTAGTGCCCGCAATGAGCCAAATGCTTATGGTGTCGCATTATCGCGGAGAAGTGGTTCTACCTGATGAATACATTTATTTCTTATGTTCACGCTCCGCAGTAATGGGTAACATGCCAGAAACGAGCCTGCAATGGCTTGATTTGATGGATGCGCGTAGATAGGAGTATATCTAAAAATGATGACAATGAGTTCCGAAGCGTTTCGCATTGAAAAAGGTAAACTTGGGCCTCTCAATGTAACAGAAAAAGAGATGGAGATTCGCCCTCTTACGGTCTTTGTTGGGGAACAGGGGGCGGGGAAATCTTTGTGTAGCCAATTACTCTATTTCTTTAGAAACCTATCTTATCTGTCGCGTTTCTACGATGCACAACTAGGACGAGAAGCCTCAGTAGAGATGTTGGTGAGAGTAGCATTGAATGATTTACGAAGCAACCATCGCGTGGCCGCAGTCTTCGCTGACCCTATGGCAACAGTGAGCTACACTACGGTTAGTGATGAACAAATAGAGAGAACCTACAAAATAGGTTTGAATTATGCTAGCCGGCGGACCCAACCATATCAGCATCTGATAGAAGAGATTGCTCGTTTGCGCGAGAACAAAACGATACTAAGTCTGCGGGAACAAGCCTTATTTGCCCCCGCAGAGCGAATTCTCTATTCTCAAGCCCGTGGCCCTTCTACATGGGATTTATTAGCGCTGCCAACGACATTGAAACTGTTCGCTAGTACTATGGAGTATGCTGGAGATACTTTCAATCAGTGGATAGATGGCACTCCTGATACACCGCAAGGAAAATGGATTCGGGAGAAAGGCCAGCAAGCGTTGCGGGGTGAAGCGGTCAGGCGAGGGGATAATTGGTTATGGCAATTTGAGGGCGACAAGAAGATAGATATTGACATGGCCTCCGCCGGACAGAAAGCGAATTGGCCTCTGGTGATACTGGGAGAAGCTCTTTTCTCCTGGAGGCGAGAAGGGTTGATAGATACGCCTTACTATCTTCACATTGAGGAACCGGAAACGCATTTACATCCTGCTGCTCAAATAGCGATGGTGGAATTGTTGGCGTACTTAGTTAATCAAGGGGTCAATATAGTAATAACAACGCATTCGTTGGTAGTGTTGTACACATTAAATAATCTAATGTGGGCTTATCGCAAACTAGGCATGGAAGACGGGGCGGAACGAGTGCCTAAATCGGAGTGCCGTCTGTCTCCGCAAAAGGTTGCAGCCTACATGTTCCGTAATGGGTCAATTGAAGATATTATGGATTCCGAATCAGGCCAGATAGATGAATCACAATTGGGCAAAGTATTGGGGGATTTAGAGATACAGTTTAATCGGATTGCTACTTACGGCATTTTGTGGGGTGAATCTAACACTAAGTAAAATAGATACAGAATGAGTGTTGGGCTTTTGAAAACAATGCACAATGAAATGTCTGGCTGATAAAGGACAGCCATCCAAATTGTGCTGATTTGGCATATTTTGGTAAACTAAGAATATGAACGCGATAAAGAGTCAGGTACTACAATGGATTGCAAGGTCAAAAACGGAAGAAGATTTGTTGTACATTTTAATTGCGTACACTCAAATAGCGCGAGCGCAAACGGATAAACCGGCGCGCTTTCAAGAAGCGGCGCTACATTATATTCAAGAAATCGCAATCGAAAACGGGCGGGTTGTCGAAGACGACCCCTCTCTTGGTGACACAATTATGTCACAACAACACCGTAAAATAATACAATGGGGGAATAAAACATTTTGCTTAAGTATCTCGCAAATGGCTGTCGTTATTAAGGAGAACTGGCCTTTTTTGAAAAAAACAGGGGATGAAAACTTAATCAAGAAAACAGTATCTCGTGAAGGTGAAAATAATGAGTAGCAGGTAATGTTATATAGGAGGAAGATACAATGTCAAGGGCAACGACTGTAAAAATTGATATAGAGGGGAAAAAGATAAAAGTAACGAGTCCATATCACCCTGATTTTCCTAAATCCGCTGCACAAATAGGGGGGCGGTGGAACGGCAGACAGTGGATATTTGATAGTAGAGATGAAACGCGAGTACGTGATTTATGCTTTAAGATTTACGGCACTGATGGTCGTCCAGTGCCCCTAGTTACAGTTCGCCATCAAATAACCAGTGAAGAGGCGCGTGAATCTGAGCTGTATATCGGGGGGCGTTGTGTAGTTAAAAGATGGAATCGAGATAGTGCGCCTCGTCTTGGAGTAGGGGTGATTGTCGTTGAGGGACAATTCCCTGCGCGCGGTGGCTCACGTAAATACCCGTTATTACAGGGTGAGGGAGTAATACTGGAGATTCGTGATATTCCGCGTTCTCTTGTATCTCCCGAAGATAAGATTGTGTAACATATTGCAGATATAATTCGTTAGGCCGAATAACGCAGAAAGGTGTCTGTAAATAATATCAATTTGTACATCATGAGCAGTAAAGTACTTTACTGCTCATGATGTGTTAACATAGACTATGTGTGATTTACTTACTGGCTTCGCAATGGATGTATCATTCCCCATAATTGTTTAGCCCTATTGAATAATCGCCACGGTTCCCCCTTCAATATATCACGTTCTATTACGCTGCATCTAATACTCTCTTGCCCGACACGGATAAAAGTGTCATTGCTACTAGACGTGTATATCTGTGACCCATCTCGTAATACCCCAAACGCCCCACTGGTCCGGCCAAATAACGATTCATGGTACTTCCGGATAGATGGGTGTGGATTATGCCATAGTATTCCTTTCTCCATCGACAATGTGTGTGTAGCGTAGTCTATCGCCGTCATTACCGCCAGAAATGCTAACTGTTGTGATAATGCCGTCGCAATTCCCACATTATTTTCTATGGCGTGAACAAACACACCTTGCCAGATAAATCGCGTATCAGATTTATGTTCCTGTACTCCTCCTATATTTAGCGTACAATCGCCATACAGCATTATCGTTACAGCGCAGCCGTGTGAGGGGGCGATGTATTGTTTTTCGCCTATTATAGTCTCTCCATAAGCATTTGGAGTGTTTTCTATCGTAACAGCGGCAGACCTAAAGATATTGTAGAGTTCAGCCCCATCTTGTCGCACAGCGTTCTGCCTATATTTGTGATACTGAGCCTCTTCACTGCAATCCCAACAAACTAATTCAGAATGCGCAAGACCTAGCGTGTTAGCAATACTGTGTATCGCCACTGGTACATCAAGTGGGGGCTGATAAGCATACGTAAATATCTGTTTTCTTCTCATAGTATTCCTTATGATAAACCTGTCCGTCACGTATTTACTTTACGGGAACGCGCAGCTCGTGTTCTTGCCGTCAGAATGGGAAGTCGTCTATTGCGCGAGTTAGAGATTCTAGCTGCATTTGTAACGCCTCAATTGCTTGTCGCATGGCTTTACGCTTCGGCATACATGTATGATACGTAATGTCATTGGAGTCTAGATTTATCATTATCCAATTATTGACGTTGGTGTCAGCAACAGTACTGATAATATTATCGGCAACATTGTGGCCGTCATTACGGCCAGCATTGTGTATACTCCGTTGTTCGCATATTGCGTCTGCTAGTAAGGTGGCTCCATAGGAGCCACCTATGCCAGAAACATCAGTACCAAATGTTCTTATCCATGATTTTACAAGTTCACCAGCCCGTTGTGGGGCGTATGCAATTACGCGCGGTATTGCTTCGGTCCACGGCATCTTAAAGGTATTACACTCGGAATTTAGTAATTCGTGAATGTTGACTATGGCCGTAGCAGATTCGATTAAACTCTCCATGCCCGTTAGCCTCATAATACGCATGGCCTGGGTGCCGCGCCCCTGCCAACCATGCGCCCGCAATTTACCTTCTGCAATAACAGCTCCCATTCCCTGCAAGAGTGCGGGGGATGGAACAGAGGTAGCCGTGCGCGTTTCTCGGCATGTTTGCACATATGTATCTAGCGTCATATTGCCCAAGCAAAACTGAGGGCCTTCTCCTTTAACAATAGGAACGTTTACAATGTCCTTCCCTATCCGTACTTTCGCCGTAACCCCAAAACATGTGTCCTTTGAAGAAACGCCTAACAAATCATTTGTGAGCATCGCTTGTTTTCCTTTCATAACGAATCGTTAATTGTAGACCAGCAAAGCCGTGTTTGACATGAAGATACTTGTTTCTGTGGCTACACCTTAAATATCAAATCCTATATCAAAGAACAGAACACTTTCCGGCCATAAGCACCGCATCGCTAGAGTGGACGAAGAACCAAAAAGGATGGTCTGCCGTGAATTTCATATATGGTGTCATACTAATACCTTTCATTATCGCCCCTGTAGCCGCGCCACCTTCAGCCCCCTTTTCGTGTACGAGTATTTTCGCTGCATGTACAATCGTACTTACGTGTATATCTATACCTTTCATAAAGCCATTGAAGTTAGCTCCATGAGAAAATATATCAGTTATGCCCAGGCTTCTTAAGATAGTACGGACTTCAAGCCGAGAAGTCATTGTAAATTTTGGAATAGTTACATCAACATCGAATATAGTTCGCCGGTTCATCATTACATCAAACTGGGATTGGCTAAGATTTCTTAGAGGTTGTGGGGTTCGGGGCAAGATAAAAGTCATCCCATAATTTGGGTGTTTCATCGGGAGTGTTATCAATTGCAAATCGCCATTATAAGCCAAAACTCTTTTTCGCCTCCCTTTCATTAAGGGCACCATTGGCGTTGGCCCTCCATCTCCATAGAAGGTAGACACGGTTGATTCGGCAGCGAGAAATGGGCTTTTCCATAATCCTTTGAAGAACATAGCCTGAACAGCAATCATTAGAACGTCGGGGGCTATATCGCCCGCATTCAATAATTTGGGGATAAACCCCGCCGTATTGTTTTTTACCCATTGGTTTATCATGTTAACGGAAGCAGATGGAGGGTCTAAAAGAGGTTCTATATTGGCCGAACAATGATTAAACCCTGGGTGTGTTATGAGTTGCTGTTTAATAAACAGCTTATTGGCATTGCCAATGGTCATTCCTCTATTTTGAAAGCTAGTTAGAGGAGGGAGATTGTTAGTTACTTTTTGAATCTGAGCTAATGTTTTTCCTCTAGCCCCCTTTGCCAGTAAAGCAAGGCAGTGAAATACATTTAGTGGAGAAACAACAATATGTTTGTCTTGGGTTGCATTTAGAAAAGCCAGTGTGTTATTGAACATTCCTTTCCTCCTCTTTATAATCTTGATGCGCTATATAATATTTACTTGAAAATTGCCATAACCATTATGGCTTTATTATCATGGGTTCTCAAAGAGACTAATATCTTCAACAAATTGATATTATGTATTTTGCGATTAAAAAACGTTTTTAATAGTACCTCGCTTATAATTCTACATCATTAGTTTTCGTATAGTATATTCTGCTTCTGACATTTGTTCTCCGTAGCCAATTCGGGACAACAGTTGTGCTATCCAACTTGTGGAATCTTTATGCTCTTCTTTAGCGTATTTTTCAATCATAGATATAGCAGCAGGAGTATCTATCCCTGCTCCCCGACAACGCCCCAAGATACCATGCGGCCATTGGCCTACAGGTTCTTTTTTCAGAAAAAGTGATACACCAACGGCAAGACACGCATGATTACATATTACCCCCTGGTCCTCAAATAAAGGCACAAGGCGGTCAGAATCGTTATCTAATACTCCAAACACTTTAAGTCTTGATTGTTGGTAATACGGGCAGGCAGAAATTTGTACTACTGTTAAGTTTCTCATCATGCTTCCTCTTTATTGGCTTCGTATCCTGTAACTTGACACACAGCTGTTAATAATGGTTGCCGCCATTGTTCGTACTGATTATTCCCCCCTTTTTCATCTCTCCACCATTTATTTTGTAGCCATTTTATAAGCTCTATAGCGGCACTACTTGACGAAAAAACTGTTGCCGGATTATATGCTCCCTTAACCAGAAGAGACATCACTTTCGCTTGACAACGTAGGGGGCGCAGACACGCCCAGATTGAATATAGCTGTTTCTCGGCTGTTAATTGCTGCGATAGAGATGTAGGAGTAATAGTTTCTTGTGGCATTTTTTTTGTGGAATACCCCAATAATGAATAAATATGGTTTTGAGCCACTTGCGATTCACGAGTAATGGTATTAAGCAACACTATCGCGCTTAATAAGTCAGGCACTCTTGGTACTAGCTCATTTATAACAGGTTCCATATAGGACACATTCCTCTTTTTATTGTTTAGTAACATATTATACCGTCCTCTTGGGATTATAATGTTTCTCGCAAATCAGAAATAAATTGCTCCCATTGTGCCCCCGCAATTGTTATCATGTCTTCATCAGATATGATGCCAACCGTGTTATTGTAGTACGCAAAAGTATATTGTGCTATAGCGTGGTGCTTAAGGTTCTTCATCAAAAGTGCCCCCTGCATATCAGGATACATACACAGGATTGTAGCTATCTCACTTGATAAGAATATACTGGATTTACGGGCTTGTCCGATTATAGACGTAACTGCTGGATAATTACGAATAATAGCAGCTCTAAATATTCCACCTTTTTGCCCGCCTTGTACAAAATATGCAGGTGGGAATTCTTCAATTTGTAACCAGACGACTGGAATGTCAGGATGGTCTTTTGTCCGCCATACCCATTGACTATCTATTTGTGAGAAACAATTGTCGCCACAAACAAATTGCTTACTATTAAACAATTTGTCTATAGTTTTTCGTGGGAATATGTATTCATCACCTTCTACATAATATTGAGATACATGTTTCCCATGTGGCTGATTATGAATAACATACATACAACCGGAAGGCATAAATCTCCTTATTAAAACCCCGTATTAGTTTTGTTCACAGATAAATACCAACACAACATAGACTTCTCCCATTAGTTTATAGAGTTCGTACCGAAAAAGCCTATATTCCTTTTGTTTTGGTGTGTGGCCTACGGCTAAGAGGAAGATGACTTAATCCCCCACTTCACCGTATTAAGTTTATGTGTTGAGGTCTAGACCTTATTAAGTACGCTTACAATTCGGTTTTATTGTTATCTATTATAGGCAGGGCAATTTGCTGATACATATTGGCTGAGCCTTTAGATTGTGTTTCTGAGTTTGCGTATATGTTAGGGAGTGATTCAGTCGCTGCGAAAATACGCCTGTTGGCAATATCGACATATTCTGAGGCAATTTCAAATCCTATGAATCTTCGTTTCATTATTTTTGCCATTTTTCCTACAGTCCCAGACCCGCTCATAGGGTCCAGTATTACATCCCCCTCACGGCTCCACGAATAAATATGGTCTTGTGCTAATTTTTCAGGAAAAACAGCGGGGTGAGTAAATACTATTTTCTCCTTTGCTGTTTTTCTATATCCTGCTGAGTATGTCCAGATGTTAAATCGTTTTGCATATTTCCTACTACCTCGCTGCCCCCCGCGCGTAGTATATGAACCATCTTTCTCACGTTTAGTTGTGGTCTTGCGTGGTTGCGTCCATAAAACCTTTCGGTCCATAATGGGGCAGAAAGTTGTCGGCCAACCTTTACTAAACACGAACATAAACTCAAACACTTGTGAGTATCGTCGCTTGTCGGGAAACCGAAACCCATTTTTATTGTAAATCATGGTGTCGTATAGTTTTAGTCCATTATCCATGAAATACATTGCCTGCCTAAAAGAAGTGCCAGTTTCGCTGCCATTGTGAGTAGCATCTCCGACTACCCACACAACGACACCCCCCTTTTTTGTCACCCGTATAATCTGGTCAGCGACAGAACGAAAATCAAAAGAATGCCCCTTATAATCACGTAGGTCATCATATGGGGGGCTAGTAACCGTGAGGTCGATACAATTATCAGGCAATTGCTCTCTCATTATCTGTACGCAATCTCCACACGTAACATGCCCGAATAATTCAAGAGGGATACTGCTGGAGGTCTTGTCATTGTTGTTCATTTTTAATTCCTTATGGAAATGATGCGGCTATAGTATAATACAACAAGTGGCGATAAGGGTACAAGTCTTGATAGAAATAAAGGGTAAAACGAACAGACGCATTTGACACAGAGCCTACTTATGGGTTGCGATTTATACCAGGCTAATTTGCGCGGCACCATTTTAGCAAAAGCCCAGCTATCGCGCGACAATTTGCAAATAGCAAAGATATAAAGCATTTTCCTAAACGGTACTTGTCATCCTTCAAATATAGTGTATAATCGTAAGTGGAGCGGTAGCCTAATGGTAGAGCGGCCGGCTGTTAACCGGTTAGGTACAGGTTCGAGTCCTGTCCGCTTCGTTTTTGCCCCCATAGCCCAATGGAGAAGGCAGGCGGCTTCTAACCGCCCAATTGGTGGTTCAAGTCCACCTGGGGGTTTAGCCTCCTAGTGGTATAAAATATTTAGGAGACAAAGAATAATGATAAAAGACCCGAAATCAGTTAATATACATGAATTGCAACCCGATGATATTATCCCTGTCGGTCTGGGCGCTGTAGCAGTAATTGGCTACGGCAATGATTGGGTGGTTTATGTAAAAAGAAAGCGATTGTCCGCTAATGAAATCGAAGGAATTGCGAAACGTGGGGATAAAGTCACAGAGCACGTGGCGCAAGCATTATTCCCACGTATAGCGCAATCAGGCAGACGCTATAGGCAGTAGTAACTAGATGGGGGCGTGTGGCCTAATGGAAAGGCAGTGAACTCTTAATTCATTGATTGGGAGTTCGAATCTCCCCACGCCCACTACACCATATACTATATACTATATAGATTGTAAAGAAACGGCAACGATACACATAATGTGTCATTGCCGTTTCTTCTGTTGTATAATACGATAACATAATTACTACCATTACAAAATGCTTCTTAATTAAGATGAGGTGGTAAATGCCTAATTGTACCGGATTTATTGATAATACTCAAGGGGCATTTTTATCTGGCAAGCCTCTAGCAAACGCTATTACTACACATGGCGTTGAGGCGTTTAACGCCTGTCGTCAAAGCGCGCCTAACTGGCGAGTTGTTGCTTTAGAGAATATTAAGGTAGACAACGCAGAATGGGCTAATATAGATTTGCGGGGAGCCAATTTACAGCGGTCTTGTTTTAGAAACTTCAATATGCAAAACGCTAATTTAGAACGGGCGGATTTAAGCGATTCATATTTCCGTAATGATTCCGCACATCAGGATGGTTTCATTGGCGCTAACTTATCTCATTGTAATCTTCAGGGAACATATTGGTTTAACATCGCTCTTCGCAAGTCACAATGCAATGAGGCGAATTTCTCTAAGTCTGTGTTAGCATATGTGAATTTATCCGGCGCTCAATTATTGGGCGCTGTTTTTCTAGAGTGTGACTTTAAGGTCTCTATACTAGAGGGGGCGAATTTACAGAGAGGGGACCTGACAAAAGTTCGACTAGTTAATACAAATTGTAATTTCGCTGATATGTCGAACGTTGCTGCCCACAATTTTTGGTGTGATAGGTCGACAATAAAGGAAACAAATTTCTCAAGTGCTGATATGCAACACGCCTTTTTCTTTAAATGTAATGGCTATAGGTCTATCTGGCAAGGAACTAATTTGCATTGCGCGGAAATGTGTAGATGTCACTTAGTAAACGCTAATTTATCCGAGGTCAATCTACGCAATAGCATCTTGCAATGGACAAATATGAGTATGGCCGAGTTAGTTAATGCAGATTTGTATGGTGCCACTCTGGAGAAGATGAGTCTACAAAAGTCTAATTTAAAGCAATCTTCCTTTGAAGGTGCGTTATTAAAAGATGTAGATTTGGGAAATGCTGATTTGCGACATGCTGATTTGAAAAAGTGTCGATTGAATAACGTTCATTTTTACAATACAAAGTTATTAGGGGCACAATGGGATGAGTCTGTGTTTATTAACACTGTAATACCAAGAGGCGGGCAGATATGACGCATTCGTCATTACAATTTAGAGACAAAGCCAATAATTGCTGGCTGACTAAAGACCTTTTGGTTGAAGACATTTACAAATATGGAGCAACTGCGTTTAATTTAACTCGGCTTCAACATCCTAGTTGGATACCTGTTTTGCAGGGGGTTACTTTTGACCTTGTTCGTGCAACTCAGATGTCCGCATTAGGCATTCAAGAAGGTATTGACTTTCACAATGTAGATTTGCGAAAAGTGAACTTCATTACAGGGATGGCGCATGTTAATATGCGCAAAGCCTTTTTGGGTCACATTTATGCCCCTTATACGAATGCCGAGAGAGCCGACTTAAGCGGAGCAGATTTACAAGATAGTATGTTGCGTTATGCAATTTTGCGAGGCGCAAGTCTATGTAGGGCCAATTTGCAGAGAGTAAATCTACAACACGCATGTCTATGTAACGCCGATTTGCAAGAAGCCTTATTGTGTGGTGCGGATATTAGGAAGGCTGATTTACGAAATGCGAATTTGCAAAATATAGTATATCAAAAGGGAATTTTAATTGGTGTTAACTTACAGGGCGCTAATTTAGCAAACGCCTATTTGTCACACGTAGATTTAACAGGTGCTAACTGGCAAGACGCCAATGTAACTAATGCTATTTTTAATGCGGTACACATGTCAGTCAATGATTTGTGTGATAAACAGAAGGCGTCTATGTTAATGTGCAATATTAGCTCGTAGGGAGAGATAGCGATGAATGTGTTTCGCAACGGCACATTTTGGCTAGCTAGGCAAGATTTAGTGACGGCCATTTGTCAATATGGGGTGCAGGAATTTAATCAAACGCGAGAAGAATATCCTGAGTGGATACCTAATTTACAACAGTCGCGTATTGTTGATTGTGATTGGCATAACATTGATTTACACAGCGCTATCTTGCCGTTGTCGCAATTTAATAACGTAGTATTGGAGGGGAGTAATCTACGGGAAGTGAGAATGCAGTGCGCTTCTTTTACGGATGTATCTTTAAGTAAGGCTATTTTACAAGACGCGCGATTGCAATTTTGTTATTTTACTGATGTTGTTTTAGATTTTGCCAATCTACAACGGGCAGACTTACAGAAATGCGTATTTAAAGATGTTTCTTTTTTATCCGCTAATTTGCGGGGAGCAGACATGGAAAGGGCATATTTAAGAAATGTCACCCTGACCGATTCGGATTGGCGCGATACGCATAGGGCTAACGTATCTATAAAAGATGCTGTGGGAATAGAGTCTATGAAATTAAACAAAGCCACATTGAAATAGGATGATTAAACGTTTTATCGTGTTTGATATAAGAAGATGTATTTTTGCATTGAAGGCAAAGAGAGTACAAAGTTTCTTCAATGTCGTTGAGGACAAAGGCATACGCCAGACTCCAGTATGTATTTGCCGATTAGTCGCCCGCTATCATGGGCTACGTCTGCGATTGTACTAGCACGTGACTTGGAGAATATAGGTTATCAATTATATCTTAACAATCTTCCGATAACAAGTTGCACTATTAAAGTATGCAACGGTTATCCGGTATACTCAGGGCAACAATCGCATAGGGGATGGTATTGGCGCACACTGGGCCGTGATAAAACATCTGATATACTTGTTGCGCCACAACAACCTCCATATTTGCAATTTGCAATGCCTTTTATCCTGGCGTATATGGCGGGTTATCAATATAAACGAACACTGTATTTGGGACAAATTAAATGTGGGCAAGAAGTACCGGCAAGAAAGTACATCAATCTTCCGGTATATTCACAAAGTTCTTCATAAATTCTTATTATTGGTTTACAACCAAGACACATTAACTCTTAATGAGGGGGACTAATGACTACTATAACTACTGGCAGAACAAAAAGGGCTAATTCTATTAAGCATAATGAAGTAATGGTGCATTGCCGTTCATGCACGGGGGGTACAATCGGGGATTTACAATTAGTTATAGTTATCTCTCTGTATCCCAACAAAAACATAAAATCAGCGTGCTATCGTGTAACACATCGAGGAAAAATTATTCTCGACACATTGCAGTATCAATTGGCAGTGGCTGCATTTGATAAAATTAAAGAGGATAATGATGCGCAACATAAGAAAGCATATTTGTAAATAGAGTACCGTCATGTAAGATGTAAACAGTGCAAATAGGGGGGGCTGTATTATAGCGTCGCACGGCAATATCAATAATTGCTGTGCGATGTGTTTAGGAACACCATTTAGATATTCGTTGTGTTGCTAATGATACGGCTCGTGCTATTGAGCGGGTACGAATAGGTAAGACATGTAATTGCCATTGTTCAGTCGCATTAGGGATTACATAGTAAAGCACTATTTGCCATCCTTCGTTGCTAGGGGTCAACCGAATGTATGATACGAGCGTGGCATCGGGATGTTTTTTGTTTAGTTGTACTTGTAAGTGTCGGTGGGCAAAACCGAATAGTGTATGTAATTCATCCCAACCGCAGTTATATTGACTATCCAATAGTGGTAGTTCTTTGTCAGGCTGCTGTGGCCCAATACTATAATTCCTTCGCCATGTACGCACCGCTACAGATGTTATTACATCTTTTGTAGCAACTTCAAAGGCGGTAAGTAATATCGGATGTATATCATGATAATCAGAAAAGCCATATACGGCATGGTATTTCTGTGATTTTTTGTAAGGAGTGTGATACAATGCCTCAAATACGCCATTCCCGTCGGCCCCCCTATATTTCCATCCTGTCTCAATCATCCATTGGAACAAATTTAGTTGGGCCTCTATAGGTATGTTATCTGACGGATTACATATCTGCTTCCATATCACGTTATAGTTTTGCATAGTGTTATCTTGTACGGACTGTGATTGTTATTATTATAGTGTATTTACCATCGGTACATTAGCTTATAAGCTGCGCATTCGGGGTCAAGAGAACTGCTCCCCCAAAACAATTTATCAGATGCGTACCATAATACATTAAAGACTTCGTCAAATACAACCCCCTCAGCCTTTTGTTTATTTATGGCAGCCCTTTTCTGTATGTGAGGATATGTTTCTATGTTCTTTACAGGACCATCGTAGACCCAATATACAGGAGTAATTTGTTTAGAGGCGATTGCGTGCAGAGACTCGTGATACCCGACCATGCTTAGGGCTACCATAATTGAATATGTATAAGGGGATGCGCCTTCTCCTTCTATATAGTCACATGTAAGAAGTGTCGCATGTTTTTGTAAATAAGGAATATCGCATTGCATATAGTCAAGACTCATTGCCGTTATTTTGAACCCAAGTAATTCTTTAAATAGAGTCTTGATTTCATGCGTGGAATGATTGTACTGTAATACTTGTTTTTGATGATAAGATACGGTAGTATAAACGGGGGAGATTTCTACATCGTATTGTTTCCATAAAGTATTAAGCGCGTGTGGGTCATTTATGCGCGCTATGCCATGTATATCTTGGCCGAGTGTAACCCTTAGAAAGCTCATCGGCTCGTGATGGTTTCTGACTATCATCCATTTAAGTGTTGTGTTTATATTCATGTTTGTGTACTCCATCTGTTAGACATGAGATAGAGACCGTTCTTGTTTCTATGTAGGCGTTGCCCATTATACAAGATAGTAATCCAGATTGTTTTGTTTTAATCTACGGCACAGAACAATTGCCGGCTAATAACAAAAAACGGTCTCGGTTATAGTTGCCGAAACCGTTTTTTGTTGTTTTACCAAAGTCATTTCTCGTTGCTATACTTTAAGGTATACTTTCCAGTCCTCTGGTATGTTACCATTACAAATCAGGTAATTAGTGCGAGGGCGTTTAGGTTCCCATAGCATTGCCATAGATGCTTCATGTGGCGTGCGATTCGCTTTGCGATGATTACAATGGTAACACGCACATGCCGTATTCCCCCAAGTACTTTCACCACCACGACTTCGCGGGATAATGTGGTCTACTGTAAAATCGCTGCGACCTAAAGTAATACCCTCAACTTTATCCCCTATCTTATGCCCGCAATAGATACAAGTGTAGTTATCGCGTTTAAGTATGGCGCGACGGCTCCATACGGCATTACGATATGGCACATTTACGTAGTGTCGCAGTCGTAACACAGAAGGTATTTCAAAAACACATTGTGATGTATGTAGTGATGCGGCTACTCCGCTGACCGAGTCTACCACGTCGCGCAACATCAAATCAATTGCGTGACGCAAGCTAATAGGTTGTAGAGGAGCATAAGAAGCGTTGAGTAATAATACTCTGTTATCCGCCATGTTTATTGCTGTCATTGTTACCCCCACTTATCCCACGCTTAAATATTCGATACAAAATGCTTTAAGTAGGGGCGCTGGGATTCGAACCCAGGACCTCACGGACCCAAACCGTGCGCGCTGCCAAACTGCGCCACGCCCCTATTTTTAAATGCAATCAATAGACAGTGCGGGACTCGAACCCACAACCCTCTTTGTGTAAGAAAGATGCTCTACCAATTTGAGCTAACTGTCTATAAGGTGGCGAATGGACTCGAACCATCAATCCCCTGTTTACAAGGCAGGTGCATTACCATTGTGCTACGCCACCAAAATCAAGACACGGACAGGGCTTGAACCTGCATATTCTGATTTGCAGTCAGACGCCTTTCCATTTCGGCCACCGCGTCAAAGAAATATGTATTGTAAAAAGGTGGTGAATGGACTCGAACCATTGGTCTCCTGCCTACCAAGCAGGCGCATTAACCAATTATGCTACACCACCAAGAAATCTCTAGGGGTAGCGAATGGATTCGAACCATCAGTTTCCTGAATACGGGTCAGGCGCATTAGCCAATTATGCTACGCTACCAAAATCTAGTGCGGGCGGCAAGACTTGAACTCGCATTATCAGATTGGCAACCTGACATCCTACCATTAAATGACACCCGCATAATTAACTGCGACAGTAACTGTCATTGTATGTATTGAAATATTATCCTAGCCCCGTTCTACAGCATCAAAAGAAAAATCGTATTTCTTGTATGTTCCATTCTTACGCCATTGGCCTGCTAATCCCCATACTCTTATGGGATTATAAAGAGATTGCGGTTCACCGTAATCGCGCAAATACTGTGTGTAATTAGAAATTGCCCATCCCGTCCACGCTCTTTTATCGGTTATAAGTAGCATGTTTATCCAATCTATATCTTCATGCCACAGTATTTTGAAAAAACGATTCTGCATCCATTTTGTGTCATAATCCGATGGGAATACATTGGCTGCTATTTGACAAAAGTTCAATCTCACCCAATCTGCAGCAGTCCCTTTTTGGGCGGTGGGTGTTTGCGACAATAACTTTGATTTATCCCATAAAACAGATTTTACATAAAGGATAGGAGAGTATTCCAAAGAAACGACCACTCCCTCTTGCTCACTACCTAAATAGCCGACTGGTCGCGGACTATTGGGGTTTGGAAGAAGATGTTGTAGATAAGGCGGGGTGCGCTTAGGATATTTGTGATTGAAATCGTAACAATTAGGATTCATGTATTTCAAGAACCCCCCATCGGAATAGTATTCATCTAAAGACATTATGCTTCCTCCTTCTTCTTAACACAATTATTTTCATTACTTGAAAGCGGGCGGCAAGACTTGAACTCGCATCAATGGGTTGGAAACCCACGGCCCTACCATTAGGCGACACCCGCATATTATCAACCCTTTTGTCCCCGACAGGACTCGGACCTGCAATCTTCTGCTTCGCAGGCAGACGCTCTATCCAGTTGAGCTACGAGGACGAATATTCCCATGAATAGCATTATATTTTACAAATCTTTCCTGATACCCTCGGCAGGACTCGAACCTGCAATATATCTGGGTCGAAACCAGATGCTCTATCCATTTAAGCGACGAGGGCATTTCTCCATGTAAATGTTGCGATTATCATTAAGACAACATATCAATGAGATATTGCAACATAGGAGTGACGGGGGTCGAACCCGCGATTTCCTGATTGAAGGTCAGGCGTCTTGCCGTTTGACCACACTCCTTTAGTACGGCGTACAGGAATTGAACCTGTTTCTGAGGATTAAAAGTCCCCTGCACAGCCAGTATGCCAACGCCGTTTAATAGCGGAACTGATGGGATTCGAACCCATATTGGAATTACCCAAGACACATTAGCAATGTGCTCCGCTCCCATTACGGCACAGTTCCCGAAAAAACTACATACCCCCACCGCGAGTTGAACGCGGACCCGTAGATTAGGAATCTACTGCTCTTTCCAGTTGAGCTATGAGGGCGTTTTTTATTAAACAAAAAATGAATTATTATGGATTAACGATGTTGTCTTGGCAACAATTCTTTAAGTGTGCGACATCGCCTTCGCGCAGCCATGTCTAATGGCGGTGTGTCTCATGACGCTGTTGTACGCACCGTTAAATCCGCGTTATAAAAGTTGCAATGTGCTCGGTTGGAGTTGAACCAACTACCCCACGGGCTTCAGCCGTGTGCTCTACCGGTTGAGCTACAAGCACTTATTATATGAACGTAGGTAGAATGAATCACCAAACGGACATTTCCAAACCGTTCAGATATGTCCATCTCTTTTATGCGCTCTTACTGTTACTTAAAATCAAAATGTGCTCCTAATACGCTGGCGCATAAAAGTAATTTGTAAATACATACAAGTTGGCCTGATGTTGCAACCCCCCCGTTGTAGGCACGAAAACTATACGCCACGCCGTTGAATCGTCTTAACGGAATGGTGTTGAGGTCGGGGTCTTTACAATGCGCTTCGTACACAGCGAATGTCGCTGCCTCTAGCGAACGTTCGTTTACGAATAATTGTGGATTTCGTACTGCAATCCCTAATTGTTTCGCCAATTTTATATAACGGTTGTAGTGTGCACGAGAACATGTATGAACTACCTGCGTTTTCTCGATATTTTCACACCCCAACTTCTCTAAGACACTGCGACTAGATGAGGCTAAACGCCGGCTTTTATCAAAATAAATAGGCCAAGATTGCGGTGGCATTTTTCTCTTCCCCCTTGTCTTTTCTAAGAGGTAGGTTGTTATATCGGTATTCTTGTAATGTGTTTTTGCTAATTAAGTACCAGCGAAAGGATTCGAACCTTCAATGGGCATTTACGCCTGCCACGGGGTCTAAGCCCGCCGCCTATTCCATTCGGCCACGCTGGTAAAGGGGCGACTGGTCGGGGTCGAACCGATATGTACGCGGGTCACAGCCGCGTGCTTTTCCAGTTAAGCTACAGCCGCCATGAGGCGGAAGGGGCAGGAATCGAACCTGCAAAGCTGTTACACTTGACGGTTTTCAGGACCGCTCCCCACACCACACTAGGGAACCCTTCCATAGCTGCGGGCCCTGGACTTGAACCAGGCACTTCTGTGTCAGAGACAGACGTTTTACCACATAGACTACCCCGCATTAAGATATTTATTATAGTGGCCGGATTTTCACCGACATGGAAGTAATGTAATAGCCACAATTTATTCGGAAGGCTATACCCCCGAAGGTTAGTTATTTTTTCCACCTAACCGCACTATAAAACGTTTCGCAAACAGTCGGGAAGAGTGGACTTGAACCACTGACCTCACGCATCCGAAGCGTGTATGCTACCAAACTGCACCACTTCCCGAAGTGTATTTCGCTATTGGTTTGTTTTTTGCGATGCTCTCAAGAATAACGCGAGCATAAAAGCGAACAATTTCGTTGTCTACTTCACATTAGTGAGCCGGGAGAGATTCGAACTCTCATCGTGAGACACGGCACTGTTTTACAGACAGGCCCAACAAACCGTATTTGGCTCCGACTCGCATTCATGATACCGCTGGCGGGGATTGAACCCGCAATCTTCGCCTTGAGGGGGCGATGAGTTATCCAGTTCCTCCACAGCGGTAAAAAGCCCTTTTGATTAAAGATAGCCTGGATTGGACTCGAACCAATAATCCCCGCCTTATCAGGACGGTGCTTTAACCATTAAGCCACCAGGCTAAGGGTAATGGAGATGGCGAGACTCGAACTCGCGTCCATAAGATTGCTGCCATAGTTCATCAACGGTGTTTTGCTTGGTTATTTATCCGTCTCGCTATGACACTGAGGCTTATGTCGAAACCTATCATCCCCACAAAAACCAGCTGGCGCGGAACGAATTGAACGTTCATCACGAGGGTCAAAGCCTTGCATGTTGCCGTTACACCACGCGCCAAAAAACGCACAGGCATGGAGGGATTTGAACCCTCGTTCTCCTGGTTGACAACCAGGTATGCTTGACCAACTGCACCACATGCCTAAAAACAAGATGATTAAAGAGACGTGTAATAGCTGTGTCAGAAACGCTTTAAATTCGATACCTATTGATGGAGACAAAAACCTTCGCGTTTATCAGTCACAATAGCTAATTACAATCGCACATTCGATTTTACTAACCAATATTGCGATGTCTCCCAACCATCTTGTAGTAGCGGGGAGTGGGTTTGAACCACTGGCCTTCGGGATATGAGCCCGACGAGCTACCACTGCTCCACCCCGCCAAAAAAAATAACTATCGTAAATTACCTTAAAGGCCGACATTCTTTTGAACATTTATATGCTTTGAAAGCCCGCTCACGGTAATTATATGGAGGGTACGGGAATCGAACCCGTCTGATATTCTCCTTGCAAGAGAGACGCCCACCCCATGCAGGCCCACCCCCCGCGATTGCCTTTGGTAATTGATACGAATTACTTTGCTTTCCCCTAGCAGGAACTATATATAATTATACGGTTCTAATAGTCGTAACCCCAGAGCCATTGACTAGGCAATAACGCTTTTGCAATCCAGACCGAAACACTAAATTGCAGCTTATTATTGTCATACTGATAGGGGAAAATAAAATAGTATGGCCCCATGTTTTTCTATGGCTTCTTCTCCTCACAAAATTGTGGTTCTTAACAAACCAACCAATACGGGCAGACCGCTAATTCGTCACTCTTCTATGAAGAGAAGAAGCCTACAACAAACAGGTTTGTAAAATGTATTGCTATTCAATTGTTAAAGTACAATGAGGTTCTGACAGGCCGAGCGAGACTCGAACTCGCAATTTGCGTTTTGGAGACGCAGAGTTTTCCAATTAGCATATCGACCTATAAATTTATTCCAATAATTTCTTCCTTGTTGCACATATAAAAAAAGAGGGGCGATAGCCCCTCTTGTACACGGTACAACAAACAACTTATGAGGGGGATTTAGCAAACAAAAGCTCATAGGCAGCAGGCCATTGCTGCTGAATGGTGACTGGACTATGTTTCGCCGCTTCTCTCCGTGTTTCCATATTTGTATTATACCAAACACGTTAAATCTGTCAAGCTGCTCTTTAACACGTATTGTAAGGTAAATAATTCAAAAACGATAATGGATAATGGATAACAAACATAGTGGATGTCAAATATCTATATTCATGGCAAACTATAATATGGTGGGAATTTATGTCTATATTATAGGTAGCCTATAATATAGCGATGGTTCTTATCTATGTTATAGGCAGCCTATTCCTATTATATGGCCCGCTGAATCATTGTGAATAGATGTGGAGAGCATGATGGTAAAAGATAATCGCATTATATCAATACCAACCCGCGTCGGGAAATATCTGCTACAGCCCAGTGGCTACCGCACGTTTATCCCGTCTCTGCTGCTATCAAACCCACCCGTACAACTTGCCGGCGAATTACAGAAGTTGCTTTCGCGGGCAGACCGAGCATTGGACCCGCCTGCTCATAAACTCAATGGCTTTGTCTATCACGGCAACTGGCTGTATAATCTTCTGATATCTGCTTCTATGGGAGCTATCGCCAGCGACCACAGAATCCGTCAGAACCAGCAACAACCCGTCTAGGTCTTGTCTTATCCTCGTTGTTTCTTCACAACACTAAATAAATACTATGGGGCGAACAGTATATCCCTTTCGGATGAGAAACGGCGCCATATTATTGCAACGATATGGCCCCATAAATATGCAGAAACAGAATACAAAAACCGATAGGCAATGGGGTGGGCATCGCCCCCCAGTCAATCGCGGCATGTGGGCTTTCCCTTTCCCAACAATGGATTTGTTCTTTGCCTATCATAGAATTACTAACGCTCTACCGCGCAAGTATAGATTGCGTGGTGAGGCGTTAGCTGAGTATTTAGATTCCTTAACGGACAGTCAGGCAGAAGAATGGCACGCAGAAAAAGAAAGACTCGAAAGAGAAATTATTAATCGCCCTACTCATAGGCTAAAAACCTTTTGGTGGCATAAACCACTATATAGTCACATTTTTCCACAATATGTGGGGAGCATGGATGAGTGGTATTTATATGAACGCCCCTATGACTTTGCACTCAGAGCAAGACATGAGCTTCGTTCGGTAGAACAATACCAAAACGGCATTATGTTTATAAACTACGCAAGTGACCACTTAGAGGTATTCCTGCCAGGGGTCTAGCCGGCAATAAGATGGAATATTGTTATACTATACCCCGATAGCACATATCCAGCAATTTAGTTAATGTGCTTGGCCTATATAGTATCTGAGTTATTCATAAGTTCGGGACTTATTGGCCCTATGAAAAGATAGCTATTTTATTAAAAAGAGGTAAGGAAATGACAAAAAAGTTAATATCAAGAGTAACTAATGCTCCAGAAGTTAATCTCCCCCCAGGCTTAAAATTGGAGCACCTATTACGTATGTTTGCTACAATAGTGACCTATGAAACTTTGGCACCATTTATACTAAATAAGCCAAAGATAAATACTCACAGACGTTCTATCCGCCTTACAAAAGAACAATGGGATAGTCTGTCTCGCATCACAAAAGAAGCCCAACAACAGACCGACCAAAGCACATTATCATCAACAATGTGGGCAATTTGTGAATGGGCTCTAACTTGTGACTATGGGCAATCTCCCCCTAAGGAGACCCGCGTCGCCGCTCCTGAGTCTTAGTTGTTGCTTGACAAAACATACCAGCCTGGTATAGTATGGACATTAAAATTCTAGCTAGGAGACAAAAATATGTTAAACGAACTAACCATTGAGACCCAAAAAGTATTATCAAAGTATCTGCAGCAAAAGCAACCCTTTTCTGCGTACTCCATAACATCTACGCTCCGCCTAGAGAACCCCCGCTTAAGAGTTCCTCACTCCGAGGTAAAACCAATTGTATACGGTTTTGCCGCCGCCCTAGTCGCACAAGGGATATACGTGGAGAAGAAAAAAACCCTAGATAACGGTAAATTTTATTATTGGTATACCCCCCTGTCCCCGCTTACTCAGGAGCAGGAACGGCTGATGGAACAATTCCGAGCAGGGATGCCTATTCCCGCAGACGCAATTCCCGACTTCGAGTTGCGGATTGGGGAGGGAACGAAGTACCAAGAGGCATATGGTTATTATATGTCAGCTGCCCCCATCTACCATGTGGAATCTACCTTTGCGAAAGCATGGCAATATGCTAATGGCATCTTGGTGATTTTTACGCAAAGGGGGGAGGCCCTGGTCTACAATCGAGTATCGTCTATCGACATTGCCGCGTTAATATCGGCGGATAGTTTTGGCCGTGCGTTCAATAAGCTCAAGGGCAATTGGACGTATCTAGGCATTGTTGAATAAGGCAATTTCCCAACCTTCGAGGGTAGAGAGCAATTTCTGCCCTCGTTAAGGTGAACGTAATGCTACGACAAGACATTACTATTAGTAGTGTAGCTGATGGCCTCCATCTGCAATTGCAATTAACAGACTTTGAAGGCAACCACAATAAAGTCTGGATTGTTCAATATGACGGCGAAACCATGACGACGCAATGGGGACGTGTGGGCTCCAGATTGCAACAATCAAGTAGGTCAGCGACTCCGCGATATGTTGTATCCCGAATCCATTCCAAACTAAAAAAGGGATATGACATCATTCCACACATAACTGATACGGCGGATTTTATCTTTGAGGCGACGCCAAAGATAAGACATTTTATTAAATGGGCCTATGTATCTGCAATGGAAGACATCTCTGATTATTTCGTCGGTGATGTTGGGGCCTTATCGCTTGAGCACATTGAGCGGGCAGAGCATCTACTCCAAGAAATTAGCAATACACCGGTCAATGAGTCTGTTTCGCTGGTCCAGGATTACTATCGCGCAATTCCCACTAAGCTGCCGTCTAAGATAGACGCTTTAGATGTAACACGAGATTTTCATCGAAATATAGAAACACAAGAGTCACGGCTGCGTCAATTGCGAGCGGCTAGAACCATGTCAATGATAGACAAAAACAAAAGTGTATCAATGACAGAGCTGTTAGGTTGTGAGGTTTTCCTCCCATCATCCAAACGTAGAGAAAAAATAGTACAACACATCGTAAACAGCTCAAGAGGCAAGTTACAAGAAAATAACATTAAGATGGTAATCGGTCTCAAATCTGACGCCAGAATATCTCGTTATCATTCTCTCCCGCACATCAACGAACAGCCTCTTTTATACCACGGAACCCGCCCTCCCTACGTCTTACATATTATTCGTGGTGGACTGCTTATTGCTAAGGCTTCCAAAACAGGGTTATTCGGTGCTGGATTGTATTTTGGTACAGAGTCATCTAAGAGCCTCGGATATACTGGCACATCTCGTGGTGGCTATAGTCCCTTATTTGTCGCGCAGGTTAACATGGGCCGCGTACATAAAGCTCACCAAAAGATGGGGAGTGCAGATGTAGATAGATTGTTGTCATCAGGCTATGATTCAGTATGGGCCCACAAAAAAGATAAAATTGATGGGGTATACAGAGGGGCATTACAACACGACGAAATAGTAGTATATAATAACGCTCGTGTTCTACTCACAGAAGTTGTGCTCTTGAAACGATAAATCCCCTACATAGAATGCTGTATGGTAGAAGTAGTTGGTATAATAAGAAGTATCCCGCATGAATGAATTCATTCATGTCAATCATTAAATCCTAGAATTGCATCTTTGCATTCCTGAATTGTCCTACCTAACTTCCATTTGACCGAGATAATTTCCGGCAAGCGGCACAAGAAATATATCCGCCACCCCCCAAAAAGATGTGTCTGAAGGAACGGCTGTTTTGATATTAAGGCAACTGAGGCTTAGCAAGGGATACAATGACCTAATTCGTTTAAGCACTAACGGGATGTTAATTCATGCAGTGCATGATTTCTGATTTATGTAGCGCATATCAAATATTATCCCACCGAAGAGCTATTCCATTAGTCAATGAGAGAAAGAGGGAAGGAGAAATGAATAACACAGAAATAATACTTATGTGGGAAAAGTCTCTACAAAACATTATCGACACACTGAGAACTGGACTGAGACCGGATGTAATATCTAATGATGTCGAATGGTTTAGTATCAAAAGTCATTCTGTGTTGCGTGACACACACACTGCATTTTCGTCATCTTTTGCGGTAATAGAAATGCCTGCCTTGTCGCAAATGTCTCCCCGACAACAACAAATACAAATGTTGATGTGTGACATACAAAACATATTTATTACCATTGACACAATGGCTAGTCATGTGTGCAATTCCCAAAACACTTTATCGCATTACAAACACGTCCATGACCCGATAATGCGATTATGCTTTCAGGGGCAAAATCTAATAAAAGAATACTACACTCTTTTACAACAGTAACGTTTGTAGCGGAGAAATCTACCGCGTGCGGGATTTTGTTGAAATGGAAATGGCAAATATATGGGAGGCTACCCATTGCTTAATAATCTTGTTTATGACATAGCTACATGTATGCCGCTATCATGTCGTTTTGCTGTAGCTCTCTCAAACATTCTTCAATGGCGCCAAAATCACGACTCTTCAAAGCAATAAATACCGCACGTAGTAGTTTCGTATACGCAGCCTTTAATTTGTCGCGGTCAGCAGATACCAATTCGACAGCAGTTTTTCGCTCTTTTTGCAGAAAAACATCGCCATACACATCGTTCCCCGTTGATTCTAAGTTCGGAACATATAGATGATTGGCTTCGGTTTTTTCAATTTGTACATGAACAAACCTAGACAGCAACATCTTCCTATATGCCATTGCGCGCTGCTGAGTCAGTGTAACTGCGACTAATGTAACAAGATTATTTTTGGACCTTCCCCACAACAGCCAAATAGGTATTCTATTGCAATTTTCATCTATCATATCACACCGACTATTTCACTATAACTTAATGATATAAGCGTTGTCCTTTTTTACTCTAACAAGTTATTCATGAGTTTTGTCGTGTTATTGCGGCTCTGTATTGTAACAATTTTCGCAGGAAAATTATTCGACAGTATTTTTCTTGTGACGTACCGTCAAAATCGCTTTCCCACCACTCACTCTCAAGCCACGACTGTAGCGATAAGGATATTTGATTAATAGTACTTCCACTACGCCATGCTTGATATATTGGTAAGAATATCGCACATGTTACATGCCAAGAAAAACCACGTTCCTGTAGTTCTTCTCCAATATGTAACACTGTTTGCATAGTCTTCAGTAGCAATTGTGCCCCCATAACTGTTTGGATTGGTGGGATTTCTCTAAGCGAATCTGCTTCTGCTCCCAGTAGAAGACAAATATGCGCCCGGATACTAGACACTCGGTCTGTTGTTTGTTTAGTATGGGCCACTAGGGATAGCAACTGCCCCATCTGTATATCTAATTCATGAACGCTTTGATGTTTCATTTTCTCTCCTGTATAGATTAAACACCCATTTACTTATTATACCGTAGGGCAAATGTTAATTGTGATGATAGCATATATCTTGACAAGTACCAAGACACATATATAATAAAATCTATGAGGCAGGCCGTTACACTTATTGACGGACATAAATGGTGGAGTGGGACACAACGGCAATGGCAAAAACTAATATTGCCAGATAAAACTCCCCCATTTCAAGGATATGGGTTGTGCCGTATTCCTGCAAAGAAAACGGGCACAGCCTATTTTGTGTCACATGCAACAGCCATAACTATCCCGCGCACAGTCGTATTATTGTTACTGGAAATGTGTTATGTATGGGATGGTGTAGGACACCCCGCGATTCATCATGTACAAACATTATTACCCACATGTACATATTTTGTTCCACAAGAATATCTTCCAACAGTCAGAAAAGCCATTAAATTGTATCGGGAAGCTGGCGCCCCTCGCATTGCCGTACCATTGAGCCGTAAGTCACGTCGCACTGCACAATTGCCAGCGTTGGCAAATCATTACCTCGAAATAATTGCCCACTCGCCACTACGACACGCATCATGGCAAATAGGTAAATACGGCGTTCGTGTTCAAACATAAAATGATGACAATGATAACAGTAACGCAATTACAGAACCACGCCGACACGATAAAGGCAATAAAAGAAGAAGTCGAACAGCAAATATGCCCTATAACATTATCTTTTGATGAAGTCGTTGAGTGTATACATGGAGGGGCAGACCGCTGGCCCCGACGTAAAACTGAATCTGACGTTTCATACGTTAAACGACTATCTCTTTATTGTCTCCGCACATGGATAACCACTCGTTTAGTAAAGCAAATCAAAGATAACACAGCAACAGCTGCATCAGCATTAGATACATTAACACGCGCCTATTCCCGTATTGTCTTTAAACGATGTGGGCCAATTGACGAAGGAACGCTAATTGAGATTTTATGGCAAACGATTAACACCTGGGACTCAAAATCTTCACAATTCTCTACCTGGCTATCTTTATCATCTTTTTATTTTATGCAGCATCGTCTTGATAAGCAGAAAAGAATTGATGAGTATGAAACACACAACATCACTGGGATGGGTGACTTTGAGGAAGAGTCCTACGATTCTATTGTAATTGCTGCTCCTGCTAGAATCCAACCCGAAGAACAGGTATTGTTACAGGAGCAAAGAGATAAAGCCCATCAGGTTTTGTCACGACTGCCCGCTCGTCAACGAGAAGCCTTGCTGCGACATGCAGAGGGACAAACTGTTAACACGAATTTATTACGTTCTGCTAAAATGAGCGCGCGCGCCATAGCCTTCCAAATGGCAAGAAAATTGATATAGGAGACCAACATGAACTTCGTACATTTGCACAATCACACTACGTATTCGGGGCTAGATGGCGTCCCATTGCCCATTGAATTAACTACAGCTGCCGCAAAACTAGGGCAGCCAGCTGTTGCTATTACAGACCACGGTAGTTGTGGGGGACATTATGATGCGTTCCGGCATAATCCTTCACATATTCAAATTATCTATGGCTGTGAAATGTATGTAGCGACCGAAAACATGGCCGACCGAATTCGAAACAATTACCATCTTGTGCTTTTGGCACAAAACGCGCAAGGGCTAGAAAATCTATATAAATTAGTTACTATAGCCAACGAAGTAGGATTTTATTATGTTCCTCGCATAGACCGAGAAGTTTTGTTACAATACAGTGACGGCATTATTGCTTTGTCTGGTTGTTTAAGAGGGGAGGCAAATCAGCACTTAATAAATAATGAAGAACAAAAAGCGATAAATTCTTTGCGTTGGTATCAGGAATGCTTCCCTAATCGTTTTTTCTTAGAGTTCCAATCGCATAATATCGCGGAAATGAAGAACGTGTATCCGGCACTAAAAAGGATAGGAGAACAACTAGGTATCCCGCCTGTTGTCACCAACGATGTGCATTATATCGCACCTGATGACCAAAAAATACAGCAGGCTCTATGGTGTATCCGTACTAAATCCACTATGTCCAACCCGAAAATAAGATGCGGAGATAGTTACTATCTACGCACAACAGAAGAAATGTACGAAATATTTGGTGATACATTACCTGATGGGCTATCTAATACGGTTAAAATTGCCAATATGTGTGACCCTGACATTAAGATGCACTCAGCTCCACCATTTCTAGTTCCCGCATTTCACGAAAATCCGGCTGATGTATTGTGGTCGCATATTCAAAGGGGGGTAAAATCCCGCGATTTATCTCAATACCAAGACCGATTACAATATGAATTCGATATTATCTGTGATATGGGCTTCCCTGATTATTTCTTAATCGTGGAAGATGTAATTAACTACATGAAGAGCAAGGGAATTATATGGAACATCCGTGGTTCAGGCGCCGGTTCGTTAGTAGCCTTTGCTTTGGGAATAACACACTTGAATCCAATGTTGTATGGACTAAAGTTCGAACGGTTCTTAAATAAAGACCGAGTAGCATCAATGCCAGACATTGATATTGATGTTCCAAGCTCACATCGTGATGATGTTATTCAATATATAGTAGACAAATATGGCTATGATTATGTAGCACAAATTATAGCTGTGGGAAGATTTGGAATTCGGCGGGCAATTCGAGATATAGCACGGGTTCAGGGGGTTCCTTTACGTATGGCTGACCGCTTGGCTAAATCTGTTTCATCAGAGTCACCCGTTTTAGATTTAGACAATAATGCAATTGCCAAACAGATTGTGGATACATATCCCGATTTGGAATTAGCTAATTTGTTAGTGGGGCGAATACGAAACTTTTCAACTCATGCAGCGGGAGTAGTTGTTGGGGATAGACCACTCAATAAACTTCTTCCTCTATGTCGGCCCATTGGAGGAGGAGACCTACATCTGTCGCAGTTTGATATGAAGTGTATAGACGCAATGGGCCTCTTGAAACTAGATATCTTGGGCCTAACAACATTAGATTGGATTCAGCAGATATGCAACCAAGTTAACCTAGATTTTGAAGATATTCCTCTTGATGACCCAGCAACCTTCATGTTATTATCTGAGGGACGTACTACAGGAGTATTTCAGGTTGAATCGGAGGGAATGAGAGCAGTACTAAGGCAGATGCGGCCCCAGAAACTATCACAGGTAAGTGACGCGATTGCACTATATCGGCCAGGGCCAAAAGAACAAATTCCGCAATACATAGCGGCGAAGAATGGAGATATTACTCCCTCTTATTTGGTGCCCGAAATGGAGCAAATATTGGGAGATACGTATGGTATATGTGTTTACCAAGAACAGGTAATGTCGTTAGCGCAGATGTTGGCGGGATATACAGCATCGGAAGCGGATGTGTTTCGTAAGGATATTTCTAAGAAGAATGCAGCGGGCATGGAGCGGCACCATCGTATTTTTATTAAACAAGTGACAAAGAAATATGGAGTGAAAAAAGCCAATCTCTTATGGGAACAGATAAAGGGGTTCGCGCGATACGGTTTTAATCGTGCTCATGCCACTGATTATGCTGCTATTACAATAATAACAGCCTACCTAAAACAACATTTCCCAGGAGAATTTTGGTGCGCGCTTATTGCGGCAGAACGCGACAACACAAAGCGTGGGACAATAATTGCAAAGGCAAAGAAAGCAGGTATCCGAATCGTTGTAGATGTTTGCCAAGCACAAGAAGTCACCACAATGACAAAAACCGACGAGTCTATAACAATCTTTTTAGGATTACGTGATATTGCGCAAATACCTGTTACTCATGCACAAAATATCGTGTCCGCTAGAGGGATAGTGCCATTTGTTGATTTGCGCGATTTTCTGTGCCGTGTATCTGGTAAACATATGAATGCACGGACACTAACATTTCTAGCGAAATCTGGCGCGCTTGACAGTCTATATCCGAATCGCACTAATATTATCAACTCGGCCTCTGAGTTAGTAAAGTATGGACGAGCGCATAAAAGCAAAGCACAGATGCCGTTATTCGAAACTGATGCACTACCCATTAGCTCATCATACCAACCGACCCCTCCCGCCCTGATTGCTCAATATGAAAAGGAGGCGATAGGGTGTTATCTAACGTCTCATCCATTTAGCAAGTTAGAGCAAATGGAGACAGAGTTGTTGGCGAGCAAGCAAATCACTCACCGCCTACAAGATATTACTGTCGGGCAGCGAGTGGCGGTAGTGGGTATTGTAACCAGAATACATACGCTTTTGACTAAGAAAGGTCGACGCATGTGTTTTGTTACACTGTCAGGAATTGATACGGAAGTATCAGTTACCGTTTTCCCTAATGTATTGGCTAATACACAGCGTTTTATCAAGGAGGGGAACAGTCTGATAGTAAATGGGTACATGCAAAGATACAACGACAAAGTAAGCCTCGTTGCGCAGGTAATTCAATCTGCTGAATAATAGCATAGTCAAAGACCGGCGGAAAATCCTTCCCGCTAGTCTTTGACTACTTGATATTATTAGATAGGTTCGTCTTTTTGTTGTGATAAGGTCGCATTGCGGTTGATTGCTGCTTTAATCGGCTCCATAATAATCTTGAATGGGCTTGTTATTATCAGGTCATTGGCTGCTGCCGCTGCCCATTCAATTTTGCCGAGGTCTTCATCTCGCCCATGCCAGTGTTTACGGATTATTTGGTGTTGATTTTCCACACTGCCAAGTGAAGCCAAAACGCTTCGGACAGCAAATATCGCCACCATTGAGTCATCTAGCAAGCCCACCAATGGGATAGCATCAGGGATGGCGTCAAGCGGTGTTGTCACATAAAGCATGGCTAGCATCATCCCCGTTTTGGCGCCTAGCCCCACAGTAGGCTCCCTTAGTAGCCCCAGCATAAATAGCACAAAATTAGGCAAGAAAGACACGACAGCCCAAATCTTTTGTCGGTTATCCCATGTCCAATTACTCGCCTCATCCACGTTCATCTTTTTGTTGAATCCGACAAGTTTTAACGCCTTAGTGCATGTGTTCATGAAGGCTTCTCGACTATGTGTTAATTGATTACCTATATTCAATTGCTTTGCTACTTTGCTGGGCAAATTTATGTAGTTTCGAGTCCAAAGTGATATAGTCCTGGGGTTAGATGCAATCTGCGCAGCCTGTTTTACTGAATCTGATTTTTGGCTCATTTGTTTCTCCTTACTGTCTTAGTATCTTATTATGGACATTCACACGATGTAATAAATGACGTAGCAACCCATCCCGTGTGTGTGAGGTATTGTACGTTCTGCCAATAGTACCCATCTGTAGGGCCTGCTGTCGGTTGCCCTAAGTCTTGTATTATAGTATTGGCGGGAATTACTTCGATAACTGCACTCCCTATAGTGGCTGCAGCACGCAAATTCAAGTTATCTGTAGTAATCCAACATCCTGCAGGAGCAGGAGTAGCAGTAGAAATAGGAGTGGCGGTGGGAGGGGGAGTCGGCGTTGAAGTAGGCGTTGGAGTAGGTGTAGGTGTAGGTGTTGGTGTAGGTGTTGGTGTGGGAGTTGGGGTAGGGTTGATGCGAATATCAGCATACGAATAGGTACAAATTATCGCAAATCGTTGTGACATATCGGTATCACAACTTTTACCGCCGCATTGATTACTAGACGTCTCGACGGACATTCCTAATAATGCTTTCTTTACCCAAGCAAATAATTGTGCTATCCAACTTTGCCCAGGGGTTTCACCTCGCATTACCGCTTCAGCCTCGGCGAGTCTATCTCGCACTTCTGCATTTAGTTGTGCGCTTGGGATTTGTTGCACATATCCTGTTTCAGTTTGGGCCATATACATATTAGTACTAGTATCAACAGGCGGTAAACGTAAAACGGCCTCTATCGTGTGTGCCCCCTTATCACATACAATTTCTGATTCAGCAAACACCCCTCCAGATATAGGGTCATCTCCTATTTGTGCAGATATATTAGCAAGTACGTCATGTACAGAATTAGCATAGCTATCTGCTGTGCAGGTTTCGGTAACGGGAATGGTGTCCTTTACATCTACTCCCACAGTTCCACACGCGAAAGTAGAATAACGAACTGTCGACCCCTTATACAATGCCATTATCGTTGGAGACAACGGCCCATATTGTCCAGGCAATGGAATAATAGTGGGAGCTGGAGTGGCAAAAGATGGGACTCTAGCAACGGGAGGATTATTTAACGGATTCTCCATGTCGCCCAATTCTCTATCGCCATAGAAGTTGTCATATTCTGCCGCGACTCCCTCTCTGTATTCTTCTTCTGTGGACGTATTAAGTTTGCCTGTTAAGATAACAGCCCATTGAAACGCCGGAACCCCCAAAGCACTAGTGACGCCAGATAGGACGCCGATACCTGCGCACATCAATAACACTGTTATTGATATTAGTATAACTCGTGCTACACGCCAAAAGACTTTCATATTGTTTAACGTAGTAAATATTACTTAATTAAGACTTTCTTCGCAATCTATTTGGCCTATCGGGTAACAGGTAATGTCTCCGGCCATACAATGATGTATCCAGTAATATTGCTAATACCCCAGAATTTCTTATTCCCTTTTTTCTGCTTTAGAATATATACATATCCAGGATACATTTTGTCTCGCAATAGGGATAAGGCCAATGATAACTGAGTCTGAGGGATACTAATTGCCGACCGCACTGGCGAAATGTGTGCCGTGTGTCGTTTTGTGTCTATATGAAGATACATAGTGCTATTTGTGCTTAATTGGACGGAGGATATACGAAATAATTGCTCCACAATAAATTGGGCATACCCGTCTATTGTTGTACCAACAATTTGTCCCACACATTCATTTCGAGAATTGCCCCGTTTAATAGCAATGTTTAAAACACCCTTGTTCCCCATAATCTCACCTTTGCTTTTTTGATAGATACGATATAATAATTTATATAGGTTATTATACGTAAATGTAAAATAAATTACAACATCCTCGGTAATAAAGAGAAAATATGAATATTGTAGAAATAGTAATAAATACACTTCATGATATATCCACCAAACCCCTTTACACTGAAACTCTCCATCGTTTTCCCCTCGCGCAATCCCCGTATCAGTTGGCGGGGGTTTTGGAAGCTATTAGGCATCAAGATGACCCTGGCCTAGCGGCATGTTTGTTAGCCCATAGTAAACAACATGCCTTTGTATTATCTACATTGGCAAGAAAAACAATTCAACGGCGTTTACTAATTGACATACAAGCCGCTATAAGAATTAGCGAACAAATGCCTGGATTTGTTGTCCTAGGAGGGTCTCCCGCAATCTTCACTATAAATGAAGACATCACTACCCATTGGATTCTGGATTGCCTAGTAATAGGCGATAAAACAATGCACGGATTTATTGTGCGGTCACAATCCCTCCCCTTTCCAGAAAACGATTCTATTCGCCTACATTTCTTAACATCTGATTATAAACTGCATAAACCTGGTAAGATTGCGCTTATTCCCCCTGTTCTTGGTTCGGCAATCATACGACGCTCACGGCTTAATCACAAAGTTGAGTTGAAGATATGTCAACGTTGCCCATTACGGCAAAAATGTATCGCGGCATTATAATAAATATCGTTCTTGCACTTGTCTTATTGCCAAGCCTAGTGAGGGCACAAGCTCCTTTACCCCCGCCCAATTCGTCTGCATCTAAGCTGTCCTCCACGATTGTATCTGCTGGCATTCTACAAGTTGTAGCTGGGCAACCTGCGCCAGAAGGCACATGTGTCGGGCTACAAGCCGGCGGAGATGTCGGTATGCCTGCCTTCTGGGGACATGACGAAAAAGATTATTACCCCTGGACGGCATGTGTTAAAGACATTTCTAGCCTAACGAGGCGGGCTTCAAGAGACTTGCAGGGAAATATAGTATTGCCCGATAGTGATATATTACTGGCTGGTATGCAAGGGCAACAATGTACAATTGACCCTCTCACTGGTGGCGTTATTCCAGAAAACGATGCAGTGCCCATTCCTTCCATCACCATTCCTGTTAACGCTGGTGGTGGTAATACGCCAGTCCCATGCGCTATACTCACAGAAGACGCGGGACGACACACGGGATATTTTGATGGCACAGTTTTTCACTTTGGACACGATTATGTAGGGGGGTGTCAGATTGACGCGGGGGGAATGACACTGCCTCGCCAAACCATTGTTAATTTATTCCCATGCGAACCCGTCTGGGTGAGAGCAGGGGTGGTGACATGTGCTACACCAATGCCTTTGTCCTGGAATGGCAATATACCCGCTACAGGATGGGCAAACTTCTGGGCCACCCCAGGGGGGTTAACGCTATACACAACATACCTTCACATTGATACATATCAATCTGCTGGTATGATAGCCGATTGGGATTCATTTTCTAGTGTATTATTACCTACTACTTCAGGGGAACCCAATATTTTTCATGACGTGCTGCCTTCTTTATCACCTCGTACTGGTACAGCCTTAACCTCGTATTGTGTTGCTCCAACAAAATTAACCTGTGGGACTAAGGCATCGCATTTACACATTAGCTTCGCTATTAAAGAACAATCTGATGTGTTAAATATTTTGCGACAATCAGGCGGGTATCGAATCCAACCAGACAATACGGCTCGCTGGGCATCACAAAAGACCGGTCTGTGGTGGGCACAAATCTCAATCGGGATGTCAGAAGCAGTGTCTATGTGGAAAGATTGGGATGAAACAACTAGCGTGACCGCTAACAGCAATCAATGTTTTGGGACATCATTATCATCCGCTAGCCTGAGCTCTTTCTATCAGCGGCTTAAAACAGCCTCGCCAGACCATATTCCAACACCTGCCGAAATTATGGCTAATCACTCTGATATTTTGTTAGACTGGATGGCCTGGATGAATAGTTTTGCAGCTACTACTCAATTCGGAGTTAATTCACCAGTCGCACAAATGACTTGTCCTAGCGGTGCCGGACGAATGGCTGTCCGTGACCCAGGATACCCTAGTGGGTATCCTGGGGTATCTCGTGGCTATAGTTCTGCGTGCTGGCCGTCGTTCCCCGCATTAGCAAGTCGCCAATGTAATATTTTTGAGTATATTCCTAATCATGCTGATGCCAGTGCGGAATGGCAACAATATCAAGAGGCTGCTGCGCGTAACCTGTTTCTTAATGTATGGTGGCAAGTCTATGGGCCATAACTATCGTGTTATTATTCCAAAATGGCCCAATGGCGTATGATGGGCTATCGGTTGTTGAAGAACAGCATAAGACCCATATCTTACAGATACCCATACACTACGCCCCACGAAATTTAATCGTTTTGCTGTTTCCCCATCAAACTCGATTAATATATTTTGCTCCGTCATCCACTGCCAGCTACTTTGCTGTCCTATCACTTTACGTGTTGCACAATCTACCGCCAAGAAGGTGTCGCATGAATATGTGCCATTATTCATCTTTATGCACACATCTATCTCACGACCAATATCTTCAGGATTAGGGACGGCTACATAACCATGATATTGTAGATGTATGTCTCGTGGTAAAGTAAATCTTCCCGCAATCCCTGACTGCCTTGCGCGAATAACTTTCTCCATTACACCGTCGGCATATTGGCTGGCATATCCGCCTTGCCATATATATTTGTTAGTGCTATTAGCTCTCCAAGACATAGGCAACTCATATGTTGCGTAAGCGGGTGATTGTGCCCATTTTTGTTCTTTTGCAGCACGAGAGGCAATACTGGGTGCTGCTATAGTTCTTGCCAATAAATTCGTAGATGGCTGACATTCACAATACATAGAGCAAGCATTCGCTAATAGCCCACAATATAAATATAATGTTGCCAACATAGTATAATATTTTATTGACTGCAAAGTATGTTTGCAATCAAAAGGAGCTCCTTTATCATCCAAGACACTTTTGTAATGTAACATACTAACTATATATTAAATCATACCGTCATATCGCCGATGGGTATAATACAATATAACGCTATAAATAGGAGATATGTATGTATGCTGTCGATGACCAATGGATGGCGCAATTTGAGAATTTTTTGGCTATAGTAGATAGCATTCTGCTATCATTGGATGATGACCCTGAAATACGTAGTTGTGCTGTCTTAAGACAATTTTTTGTAGAACACCCACCGGCGGCTAACAGAATAGAGACGTTGTTTAGCAACACAACAGCACAAAGAACGCTTATGAAAATTCGGCCTCTCTTAGACATGATTTTGTCGTTTCTGCAAAAACTCCCCCAAATGTCACCAACATATGAAGAGCAACGGCAGCAAATATGTAACGATATTATTAAACAGATAAACACATTATAAGGAAAACGCTATGTCAGAAGAACATTATGAGGGAAACGCTATATCAGAAGAACATTTTACTAAGCAAGTAGCATTACTGTTATTCGTTGGTCTAATAATTGTAGTAGTCATGCTCGCTTTTTCATATGCTTATGCCCCTAGTACGACCACATCTAACACGCCAACTTTTTCTCCCCAAGTCAACGTTCTGCAAGGCAGGGCGGTATCAAATACTACTACAACTTTTATCCCTAAGCCTATTGTAGTGCCGCTTGTTGTCACAGAAGAACCACTTAACAAGTGGGGGCCTTTCTTACGTGAGACTATGAAAGTAAGTCCCGACACAATTGACCTATTGCTTATTCGTACATCTAAAGATAAAGAAGGAGTCGGCACCCCCGTAGATATAGATGGAAACACTTTTTTCGTAACCAATATTACAGTCGCAACCAAAGATGTTACAGATACGATTCGTGTATGCGATGACTGTTTTCGTGTGTCTGCCTCTAATCCTGTACAACCAGCGGGGTTAGATTCAATGATTATAGAGAAATCACCTTATTACCAAGAGATTGTAGTGTATGTTCATATCACTCGTGATTTCGAAGAAATGTTCGACATGCTGCAGTATATAGAAATAACATCGCCTTTAACGCTTGTAGAAGGCGATGTAGAAACAGGATATTTTACTGCACGTGTTCATACCGCCGACCTCATCTCTCTATTGAATGTTGATGGAGTCCGCGCTTTAGTTTTGGCAGACAATGACAGCCAATAAACACAATCTAGAAAAAAGGGGGGAATATGAATCAGTATGGGGAACATCAAATGTATTGGTTCTTAAGGCGAGTAGGATGGGCATCCTTGACAGAGGCACAACACCAACAATTTATACAATCATTGTTACGGATGGTGTCACAAGCTAGTTCGTATTTTAATGTTCCTCTTCAGCCAGTTCAGTTTAATATATCAGTATCTCCGCTAACGTATGGCGCTACCACTACAGTCCTACACGCTTATGGAGGTGCTTTTTGTGTCCCATCTGTAAACTGGAAAGTAATTAGCGATGATTTAGTCGTGGGACAATATGGGAATGACTTCTACATTCGGCGGGGGCAGTCTATCGACATTGTAGCAATAAGCATTACTTTACACTTGGAGAAAAGAAATGTCACAACCCCGTAAACGCCCAAAAGGGATGACATTAACAGCTGTATTTGAAAGACAAGATAATGGGCGAGTTGTATGTTATGTTCCACATCCTACCAGTAATAGATTTGTGGTTGCTACTACATCTCGAAGAACGATTCGCGCGGGGGAAGTGTGGAAAGTACATTTGCGAATATCCCCCCGCGCTTCAAATCCCACTGTATTCGTTATTCGCCAAATAGGATTTGGGTTTCGTTGTGCAATACCGGAACGCCCAGCTAGGCGTGCTGGGCTACATGTTTACAGGCAGGGGGTAACACAAAACACAGCGAATGGGACACTACAATGGTGTATTGTATATGCCGATACGCCAGGACTAGCAGCGAGACTGTTCTTTACAACATTAAATGATAAATTTGTTCAGGACTTATTGCTTAAGTTTCGGCCTGAACCGAATATCATAACAAATACCCTAATACATGACAACGTGGCACAAACAATAAAGCAAAGGAAGCCTGATACTTATGTTTACCCATATAACCGCCATTTGTGAACAAATAGTTTACCGCGTGCAAATGTGGGGGCAATCATTTAACCTCACCCCCTTAGTACAGCGTGCCGGAATCGTAGCAATATTGCTGTCGGTTTGCTGTTTAACGATTAGCTACAAAGACAGACACTCTATTACCATGACAATACGGGGCCTACTCGCGGCTGTCCTAGCGACTTGGGGATTATTGCTGCTTTTGCGATATTATCATTTATTGTAATGGCACGCGATACACTTGTGGTGTGTCATCATAAATAAGAAAATATGGCGCACGTAACAGAGATAACGGACAAGTTATAGTGGTTTGTACTGCTGGGGGGACATGTATCGGTGATGAGAAATCTACAGTAGCCGCAACAACGCCACCGTCTCCTCCCTGACAAAAGAATTTATCTGGCATTAACAATGTATCATTGAACAGGATTGTTGTAGTCACTATAACAATGTCATCTTTCCATTGTATAGCCGAAATAGCAAACCCGTTTGGTTTAGAGGTAGGCGATGGGGTTACAGTAATAGTACCCGCGACTGCCTCAGCGGTAGGTTCACACGTAGGACAAGCACCACGATAGGGTATTTCAACTACGGTATCATTTCCTATCTTTAGTAGTATTCCGCCAACATAAATTACTACCAAGAACGCCAAAAAGCCCGCTCCTATACGTATGTTTTTCTCTTGCTCTTGTGGATATTGCCGATAATGATGTATAACGCTTCGATACCAAAAGATACCGCCACCTATTGTTATGGCAAAAACAATATGCCAGAAAAATAACCCTGTAATTGTTATAGGTGTTGTCATTTCGTTTTTCCCGTTTCTTGATTAGGTAATACACTATGGGCAGGTTGTGTATTCTGAGTAAATTGTGACATCTTCAAAGAATTATTCAATTCTTGTGAGGCATTAACCCAGGTCTGCATTTGAGACTGTATCTTCGCTGTTAAAGGTGCAGACATAGTTTGTAATGCTGCATGAATAGCGCGCACAGACATTTGACTGCCATCCCATCGTGTAACTATAACTTGTTCTGGTGATTGCGCTAATAAATTACATGCAGCAATAAGCGCAAATGTTAGGGCTGATACATCATCAGTAAGTCCAGCGAAAGGCACCATATCAGGAATAATATCTGCGGGAACAGCGACATACAATAATGCTGCAGCTAATATCATCCTAGCCATAGCAGGCGTTTCATTACTTAGCATAAGTCTACCTGTCAATAATACCATATCGGGCAGAAAGAAAAGTATATTCATCGCGGAAATTACTGCTCGTGATTGTGCCGAATTATTATCCCCGGCCCACTGTAACAATAATGCTCGCGCATATCCATAAACGTCTTGGACTTGTGTCTCTCGTTGTTTATCGTTCAACTTCAACCAATCGGCTATCTGTTTTCTAGAAACCGCATCAGTAAGTTTCATATTGTCTCCTAATTAACCGCAATTCTCAACGCTGTATCTATAATCATACCAGGTGACAATTCGGCCCCTTCTGATAAAGCCCGAATTTCCCATTTACCTTCTGCTACTTCATTATACCAACTTTCCATTTGCGCTTGCGCCGCCTCTGGCGTAATAGTGTTTTCTTGTACCGCTGCTTGTAACAAGAAATCGTCAACACGATGCCATCGAGCATACGATATCTCATTAAAAAGATTGTTGTCACGGCACAATGCCATATTTAACTGAGTACGGTCGGGAACTTTTGCTACAATCTCAGCCGCCAAATCAGGCGGAATATAAACCCCACGAGTAATTGTTGATTCATTACCATAAACAATATTCACCCCACGAAACTCTGGACCTATAGGAATGTCCCAGGGAAAAACAGGACGAGAACTATCAATACCAAACCCACGCACAAACCCCGCATCAGACTTACCCATACGGTGCATAATGTGCGCAGACAAATTGCCTTTTACCTTCCCCATGAGTTCAGACGAGGGAATTTGTGTCGATAAAACGCAATTGATACCTGTACTACGGGCGGTAGGTAGTAATTGCAACAGTGCATTTTCATAAACCGCGTCTAGGTTGGTAGCCGAGAAAAATGTACGTGGAAGATTGGCCTCTAACTCCTCACGTTCCTCGGCAGTATATGGTGATGCTGGGTCATCTTCTGGGCTAAATAGTCCCAATTTGGTCAATATGCCAGGTCTTTTCTTATCACCCATTTTGGCAGTTTTAAGCATTGCGCGTGTGAACTGAATCTCTTCGACCAACAACATTATGCGAGCGAGTTTTTGGTCGCCTGCTTGTTTATTGTAGTCTATCATTTTTTCTTGACCCGACACGCGGAATAGCCTCATTCGTCTTCGTGACTCTTCTGTTAGAAATACCAACGTCGAGACTATTCCCAATAAACTATTAACATTTATAACCAGATGTGGAGCAGTAAAGGTGAATGTTCCTGCCTTTGCGTCACAACACACATGTAGCAACTCAGTAGGCGGGAATAATTGCATTTGCGTCAAAAATGCTGTGCGAATAGTAACTGATTTACCGCTACCACTCGTTCCTGTATTTGAGAAGTGCGGAACAGATTCCAAATCTAGTGTTTTCAATTCACCTGTTGCAATATCCATCCCGATTGGAATAGTATCGGAAGTAAGCCCTCGTGCCAGTTCCAGAAATGTGCTTGCCTTAGTAGTAGGCGGAACGATATATTTATTGGTGATGAACAATGCTACTTGCCCATTTCTCCGGCCAACATGGAATTCCAAGTCCCCGAATGCTCTTATCAGCGACATAGCCACAGATTGTGAAGCCACCTCTCCATTTGAGAAGACCGTATAAGTGTCTTGAATTCCAACCTGTTCGGCGAATTCTACCGTTATCTCTGTTACACCAGGAACAGAAGCCCTTTGCGCTCCCGTCGAAAGCCGAGCCAACACCTTTTGTCGAAATACTTCTGCTGGAGTTAGTTCAACAGGGGCTGGCGCGGGTTTCTTTTTAGTAGTCACCCGTCCTGTCGGGACGAAAAAAGGATATAATACAGCGGAGGCCCATAACACACCACGGACACCTAAAACAGACGACACCACTGCGGAAATAGCTAACGGCCAAGATATAGTCCGCCCTTCTTGCATTTGTAAGAGTGCTAGGCCTAGCCCTAATGACGCCGGCGCAAATAAAGCCGAGCCACTGATAGAGAGACCGGATACTGCGCCACCGACGAACGCCAATAACAAGGCAAAGAAATCAGATGTAATAATAAATTCTTCCTCACCACCCATACCCATACCCATGCCCCCGCCCATGCCCCCACTAGGGCCATTGCCTCCGTACATCCCGCTTGAATACTCCTCTGTATCATTACCTACTGTAGGGGGCTTAAGTAATTGAATTTTCAATTTGGTCTCGGCCTGCATCATGCCGCCATTATTGCTATCTTGCCCCTCCATTATTTTTTTAAAAATACCGTTTATGGCCTTCATGACAGATGGTATGTCTATCTTAATAGACATAGATTGTGCGATTAAAATAATAGCTATCAAGTTAGCAACAGCAGCAATAGCCGCCGCCCAGGGAGAATTCCACAATCGAGTGATAATAGCAGCCACAATAGCCACGGCGCCACCTGGAATTGAGGTAAGTAAAAAAGACATTGCTGCCCCAGCGGCACAGAAAGGCGGCAGCATAACACTAATTGCTCCTCCAGCCGCACTTACCGCTAGGGTTGTAGTATCAAATGTATATAAAGCGACTGAGGTAGCGGGCTTCTGCGCAAGTGGCGCTTTTATAGTCTCCTCTAAGGACGCATCATCCCCTTGCGAAGACGGGGACCACGCAGGCTCATCACCCCCCTCAGGAGGTAATGGAGGTAATGGAGGTAATGGAGGCATTGAATCATCAAGCATTGTCATAGACTGAACCTTTATAATAACGTCCAATATGTATCAAAACAATACAAACACAATATTAAAGAATCTTCAATAAGTAAGCCGTGTATTTCGCATACGGGCTGCCGACACTCATCGCATTTAATAATGCTATCATGAACCGGTAGAGTTTTATCAATTTTATGCTCTTCTTTGCAAATAAAACAAGGCTTTTTTTTCTTCATAAGTTATCGGCGAGACGAATAATTGTCCATATTGTTAATGCTACATTTATTGACGCAAATATTAACAGCCATTTGGCTTCACGCTTATCCCATTCACCCGACCATGTTTGTAGATATTGCGGCCATTTATGAAGCGACATATTTTTATATGACATAAAATAAAATGCAGGTTTTCGACCTTGTGTCCGAATACTACCTTTTGTGTGAATCCCGTGTAAGGTATGCCAATAAAACCCCCAAAAACCAGATGTGGTTCCGGTAGCTTTAGCTTTACGCGCGGCCTTAGAACGCACAATCAATTCGTCTAATCTAAACCAATAGATACCCGTAACGGTCATAGAGTCGGTAATGAGGTGAGCAAGATAACCCGCACTAACACCAGCCGCAATGTACCAATGCTGTGTAAGAAACCAAGTCAATACGAATAATAGAGCAAGCGGCCACAATGTGTGTGATATGCCGCGATGCTTAAGGTCGGGGATTTTTATGTCCCAATCGGGCATAGTCCCCCCAACGCCGCTGCCTATAATTATTGCTATAGTAGCGACAGGGTCATGTGGCGACAACGTAGCTGCAACAACATGTCCCGCAATTAACCCCGCCGCTGTGTGAGATTGTTTGTGCATTTATGGTCTCAATGGTACATCAATAGCAAGCCGTACCTCTTCAGCCCCTACTGTTACACACACGGTGTGCAGATTCATAACTTCACAATGCCATTCTTGTTGGCCTATTACGGGGCGATACGTTTGCCTGTCCTGCATATCTTCTACTAATGACAAAATGCTAACCTGCATCGGTAATCCGACCCAAGCTACACCACGTTGTTCACCCGACCGCGCTACTAACAAACACGATTCATCGGTAACTTCTACCGCGCGCCACGGGGATTGATACGTAAATAAACCGCATTTGGCGGGAGTTGCTGTAGGAGATGGCGAAGTAGGCATCACGGTACAAACTTCTGCGGGAGCCTCTTGTTTTCCCCATGTCGTCCCTATTTTTATTGAAACAAAAATAATAATCACCAACAGAAATGCAGAAAGCCACAAATATTTATTATTCATAGTCACTCCTTATACCTGACCTGGACTTATAGTGTATCATACAATATGATTGCGTATATTTTACGTTGCGACATCGGATTTGCCCACGGCAGTCAATCCGCAAATTCCCTTTTTGAAAGAGTGGACGAATCTGCGCCAGATGCAGAACGAGGGCTATGGTGCTTAGCGCACACAGGCGGACAGGTCCGTGAATTATTTTTTCGAGGGAATACCATTAACAGCATAATAGCTAGCGGGCGAGGTTGGTATATTATTACACCCAAACGCGGATTAGGGGTAGATGTAGTTGTACAGAAAGTCAATGCGGCAGAAGTTACAAAATTAGGTATATCGTCGCCATATGCTTTGCCCATTAAAGTTCCCCAAAGCATAATGGCACAATTATCACAAGACGAACCTGATAAGGTAGAGCTATCGGACGCTCCTCCACGTGGCATTCGGTATGCAGCTTATCCGTCAACAAAAGACGAACAAGTTGATGCGCCTATTCAAGGCGAGGCAATTATTAGAGGACTAATATGACATTGTCTTTAATACAAAAAGCAAATAAGGCTCGACAATCCATCTATGGTGATTTACAATTACTAAATCTATCAAACCCAGTAACGCAAATCGGGACTCGCCCACGCAGTGGAAAGACATTAGGGCTATCTTCGTTATTGAATGAAGCGGCTGCGCATAATAACGGAGAGAAGATTGTGGTAGCAACTACAACTCGTTTGTTGGCGGCCAAATTATACGACCTAATGGCACAGACATACAGCGCCCCCCCGTCTTTTGCAAGAAATGTTCTTTTGCATATTGGCCGTGGGGTAGGAATGGTGCACGAAAACATTGACGGAAATATTACACAATATGACCTGACAACATGTCACGCCGATGAATTTGGTATTGTATCGGCTAAAGCCGCTCATGGAGAATCCTTAACAAGACATTGCGCTCAATGCCCTCACAACCTTGACTGTCGATACTTATACACGCGGCGTCGTGCCCTTTTTGGGGGATACAATGTCCTTATAACAACTTTATCAACATTAGAGTTTTTTAATCCACCCTGTGATGTTTTCGTAATTGACGAAATGAATTTGCCGCCCACATTATCTACTTCATGGAGTGATTTGGCGAAAATCAACGAATCACTTGCACACATATCAACAGAATATCCGGCGGTACAGCAATTGATGTCGGCGTTATTAAGCACGGAACAGTCAGTAGACGCACCATTTTCGGAAATTAAGGCAGATATTGCCAAAATCAAGAAAACAGCTGCGGGGACAGCCTTAACTGGGAATGCGTTGTTTACATTTCTAACATCAACATCACGGCGAATTATAGCAGGACAAACAGCAGACGGATGGATTTTCGCTCGACTACCATATTGGCGCGTCTTAAATCAAGATTGTAAAATCTTATATTGTGACGCAACGCCATCTAAATTCGCGGCTGCTATTTTCGATAGGCCAATCACCGTATTAAAAAAAGATACCTTCCCGTGGCCGATTGGTGTGACAATAAACATTGGTAGCACTGGAAGGGCCGCACTAAATCGTCTTGGTGATAGTCCCGCAATGAGATATGCAGCAGTACGTCAGAATACCACTATCACGCCAGCACGACAAAAAACGCTGGGAATGGGTATCAAATCAGCACATAAAGATTTTTACCTTTGGGGAGCCAGGGGGCAACGGGGTGGAGAGGGAGCGCGACATATTACACTTCTGGCTTCTATGTACCAACTCCCTGCACCCACTCTATGTATACTGACACACCTATTGTTGAATGCCGATGAGGAGGCCACAACAGACTGGGTTAATCTACAAATCGGGCGTCTGCCATACGATGACCCCCATCGGGGCGTTCCGGTCATGTATCCATATCCCGTTGTCAGATATGATAAATCTACCGCTGCACAACGAGCGACAGAAGACTGCTATCTCGACGAAAACAAAAAGCCGGTTTTCTGTGCTTTGTCAATTATTAGTGATGAATGTTTGCAGCTTATAGGACGCGCATTTACCTCGAATCTAGATTGTACCTCAACATCAGCAGAGGAGGATAATTCATATAAGCCAAAAAAGTCTCGTGTTGAAATAAATGTGTCGGTTCTGGGTGTAATACCAGGACTCAACAAAAAAGCACAATGGGTGACTGTTCGATATTTTGACCGGCATTATGTTTCCCGCATTATGCAGCATTTTAGAGCGGTCAAGAAAGGATACGAACCGAAAGGGGAACAAGGGGACTATTGGCGAAAACGTTTCGCCCCACCTATTACGCGATTTATGGTGCTAAAAAAAGGAAAAATAACAAATGACAACCGCATGGGTAAATGAAGACTTAATAGTTTCGCCACCATTATTATTGGCGTATCACCCTATCAATTTGGCTGTAATTAAATCGCCATCGCCGCGATTACAAGCAGCAGTTGTATCTGCTGGATGGCTTTATCGAATTCGCAAAAAGGTCACTCCACGAATACGATTACTCACTAGTCCACATACAATGATTTTGGCGACCCGCAATATTGTTAGTGGCGACCGAATAGATAGATTTGCGCCCTTACAAGTAATTGCAATCCCCCCAGCGATTAGCCGCACTTTAATATCTGGGTTCACAGCCCCGTATGCTGTCTCTATTACTCCTAATGCTATCGGATTTAGTGATAGAGATTTATTCTGGAATTCTAATCGCTGGCACATTGAGGAAATACCAAATGTAGAATTTAGCGATGATTTCACAGCAATGCCCCCACTAATCCCCGCGCCAAGTTGTGATATTTGGTGGGGGCCGCCGAGCAATGACGTACTTGAGACTGACCTCGTCACGAAGGCGCGATGGGATACATGGCGTCAATTTATGACGGACGATATAATGAGATTGTCAATATTAGACGAAGAGGAAGAGGATGCCCAATGACAACGACTAGGACGGCCAAAGCAACCGAAGCAACCGAAGCAACCGAAGCAACCGAAGCAACCAAAACGACCAAAACGACTAGAGCAACCAGAACGGCTAAGACAGCCAAACCCGTTGCAAAGAAGATTACAGTAAGAGCGAAACGCAAACGCAAAACATCTACTTCTAAAACATCCGCCAGCAACACAAATCAAATAAAAGACCTAAACCCGACACAATCGGGTAGCGTATTGCCGCGCATTGGTTGGCACGGTACTAATCCAAAGGGTGTAGACCCTGCTACACTGTTAGTGCCAAGAGCACCACTGTTATGTTTACTCACAGGCCCCACTGTGGTTCAGAATGGAGCTACTAGACTGTGGGGGAGTAGTGGGATTGGAAAATCCAGAATCCTATTCTGGCTAATCGGACAATATATGAATTTCTTGGACGTATGGGTAGACGCTTTAACCGCTATCTCGCCAGAAACATCTGGAAGCTGGGCCAGGGACATACATATTTATGTAGGGCTGAGCGAGTTACTAGGGCTAAACTATCTATCGTATTTGCCGTCTATGCCTACAGAGATTTTTCGTATCACTTCAATCGCCGATATGGTGGCGCTTGTGAAGATGGCCTCTGAGAATCCGCCGTCCATAGTATTTATTGATTCCTTCTCAATGTTGGAGCCATATTATTTGCAAACGTCCAAAATGGAGGAAATGTGGCAAAAACCAGACTGTGAAGTTGTTGAAGATGACACCTCACAAGTGATAAATATAGCTGGTAATTTTATACCATTGTCTCTAAAAAAATTTCAATGGACAAATAATTACTTAAAAATCCCATCGGGTATGGCGGCATCTGCAGTCGCTATGGCGGTTACTGTTCCCGAACTATCTGCTCTCACTACCCGAACAGGGATAATAGGAGTAGGACATGTATCTACGGCGATAACCCCTATTGCATATAAAAAGGCAAAGGGAGGGCTTTCATTACAACACCTAGTGGCCCCAGATTTACAAGTGAGCCGGGTACGCAATCACAAGGGCGACTTGTTAATGATTACGACAAAAAAAACGGGTGGGCCGCCACGGGGTATCAATGCTCATCTATTTACAGGGGGGTTGTCATTCGGTATATTGGAGGCGGCTGGCGCTGCCTCAGTACGTCACAAAGGAAAACGTGGGTACATACATTTTGGCGATGACATACAACCCGTAGAGTTTAATGATGAAATTGTGTCTTTGATAGACGAAAACATAGAACGGCAGATAGCGGAACATGTTTATCGTCATTGCGCCGATGCAAACTTTCCTCCCTTATTGTTAAAGAGATAAATTATGAAAATTGCAGGATACTATCAACAGACTCGGATTGGGGGATTATTACGAACAGATTACACAGAATATGCTGTTCCAGTATTGTCCTCTTCACCACTAGATTCCTTTGGCCTTATTCTGTATGATTGTACTACAGGCGTTGGCGAAATGGCCGTTGCCGTACCACCATTGCCCGCTGAGTTACAAATACCCGCCTTAACCCCCATGAACTCCGAAGGGCAGGCGAGTGATACGGCCTTTACATTGGCTATTCCTGTAGTATCTCAATCTGACTATGGATATATTATGTTGTTAATTGCCGCACATACATATATCCGACAATGGCGCACACAAATTCAATTAAGGGTCAAGAACTGCCTACCTAGTATATCATTAAAAGACAAGTTGACTTTCTGGTGGGGATTAAGTTGTGCGTTACATGATTTTACGCCATCAAACCATACACGTGCAATAACGGCGACGCTATTGTTTCCGCAAAAAATATTACTAGCAGGGATAACAGACACTCCCATTGAGGTATCAGCAGCGCAATATTATGATAGCCTCCCTGAATTACCACCCCCACCAATCGCAAATAACGATTGCCCGCCGGCTAATACACGCAACATAGGATTGGTCTTCCCTGTGCCTGGCAAGCAGCAGTGGTGGGCATATATGGGAGATGCTCAGTTTACAAAAGTGTCAACTCCGCCACCTCATACGGGCTTCTACGAGATAGAACAACACGGGTTGGTTGTTGAAGTCGGCCCACAAGTAATGATATGCCCTATACAGTCTTGGGTAAAAGATGCAAACATATGTGGTTACGCCCCACAATTATCATCACGTCAAAACACGCCATTATCACCATGCGTTACTCGTGAGGGGTTACGACATATTTGCCAGCAAATAGCGAAATGAGACTTTCTGCTTTTGGCTCAGAACTACACAACGGCATAATAATTATGCCGTTGTGTTTTTCTGAAGATACAGCCCAAAATGAAGTCCTCTTCGGGGCCAACTACTTGTTTCAAGTCTTTGGGATAGTAGCGTTCATGAATATCGACAAAAATGATATATCTTGATTGTTACGGACAAACTGAATGGCCGAGTTTACTTAGGATTACGCAACATATTATGTATTATGTAAGCCTCTCCTCTTGAGGAAAACCCGCACCAAAAATCACCAAGCGACGATTGTTCACCGTTATAAGTGACGATGTCACCTATAGCAAATTTAGCAGGCAAAATACCTTGTCGAACTGCTGCTTCTATTTCTGGTGGCACATCTCGAAGAGGAATTGCTAAGACATTTCCATCTGGCGCGTCGCCATTGTCATCAAAAACTAATTGGCTAAACGGAGATATATTGTGCATCTTTTCAAATATCTTCTTATGTGGTTGTATCACCAGCATTACTACCTTTTTCTCTTTCCTATACATCTTGTCCCCTTTTTAATGAAAATAATTTCCCCACATCGTTCATTTTGTGCAACTCAAACTCTTATTTAATTATACTGTTAAATGAGCAACTTTTACAACAAAGTATAATAATAAAAACCGGTTGATTTCAGTAAGGCTATTAGTAGTTGTATAATAAATAGTGAAAGAATATTATATTACGAAATATTCTATCTTATTTGTAGACAAAAATTGATATAATATCAAAAAGGAGACAATACAATGAAAAAACTAACGCCAAGAGACCGTGAGCTATGCACGCAATATAAATGGTATGGCCCCCATTTGGCCTTTCTAGGCTACGAGACAAAATTCAAGCCAGCCCGTGCGAATTTGGCCGGAATGGTTTTATCTGGGGCCAAATTACAGCAGTGTGTCTTACAAAGGGCAAATATGGACGCCGTAAATTTGTACGATGCCGATTTACGCGAAGCAGATTTACGTGAGGTAAATCTGAACAAAGCAGAAATGGATAGATGTAGATTGCGCATGGCAAATCTAAGTGGGGCAAATCTAGAAGAGGCTACATTAAGTGGGGCAGACCTATATGGCGCCATTTTGTATAAAACAAATCTGCATAAGGCTTATATGGTTGCATCAATCTTGGACGAGGCAAATCTAAGTTGGAGCAATTTAACCAATGCAAATTTGCGTGAGACAAATTTGTACCGCACAAATTTCATCAAGGCCAATTTATGCGAGGCAAATTTGCGAAGTGATAATCTACGTGAAGTAGTATTCAATAATGCTAATTTGCTTAGAGCTAATTTGCAATGGGTAAAATTACGTAAGAGTTATTTAGTTGGAGCATATTTGGTTGAGGCAAGGTTAATTGGGGCGTATCTAAATAAGACAGATTTGACTGGGGCCAATTTAACTAACGCAAATTTGAACAAGGCAATTCTGCATAAGGTAAACCTAAGCAACTGTTGTTTATTAAACGCAAATTTAACTGTAGCGTCTTTGGACAGAGTTAATATAACTGGGGCTAATTTAACTGGGGCTATTATGGGGGAGAAGTTGAATAAAGCGGTTTTGAGTGGAGCGAATTTGATTAGCATCGATAGGGCGTAACATAGCTCACTTCTTGTAGAGTAATTGAGAATACGATATTACCATGAATTGATTGGGAGGAAGCAAGTGTTCATAATTAGAGTTCTTTGCTTTCTCCCAATTATCGCAGAATAGCCAATAGGGAATTAGGGTCTCAGTTGATTTTTTAATACCATTTCGGCATAGTATTCTTGTGCTGCCGTGAGAGTAACATTATAATCAAACTTTGTCCCACGAGGCAGAGTAGAAGGAGATGTACAACGCATCCCCCTGTTACGAAGTTCACAAATCACTTTCACCCATTTACGAATGGAGCTATCAAAAACATAAATGTCTCTATGCCCAGCCTCCCACTTCATCGCTTTGCCGTTCATTATTCCTCCTTTCTTTTTTCTACTATCGGATTTTTCAGATTTAATCCACCGTGAGGTCTTTTCCCCCCCCCACTACCGTTTACTACAATGAATGATGGCGGAAAATTAGAAACTATTCTATTTTTTTACTAGTCCGGCTTACCGCGCGGCGCTCAAACTTCTGTGCCGCACAAATAATTATATATTGCGGGGTGATTGCGGCATATAACCGCCACAACCAATCCCACGCTTGAGCAACATAGTAGCCCACGTCACCCCACTCGGTGCGCCAGTCGTCGCCACAAATGACGGCTTCAAGCACCTCAAATAATTCTCCCCGCTTCCACCCCGTGCGGGGTGCATGGAGCCGTGACCAGTCACGGCGCTCCTGAACAAGTAATTTGCGAAGTGCTGTCCAGGGCTTCGCTGTGTGCTCCCTGCGATTGCATGAGATGTGTATCGCAGCGAGCATCAACCGAGTACGGGGTGAGGCGTTATCTACACCACGGGGTGTCTTCATGACACTTGCCTCAGTGCCCCCCCGCCCTACAAGTACAAGCTCGGAAGGTTGTGGGTCGGATTTCCCAGACGCAGACCCCATTGTCATTTACGTCATGGGGTTTTCCATTATTTAGACGAAATATTTTTCTATCTGTCCAAATGCTCAGGGGCAACGCTCCTCGCTCATCTAACACCTTAGTCAATTCGTCGCTGAGGCTAAGGCTTTTTGCTTTCACGAAGCGAAAGGTCTCACCAGGGGCGAAATAAAATATTCCGTCAAACCTTTCCTTTACCGTGTAAAACTTAATTCTTAGGTAAAACCCTTTTTCAGGCATTTCCTTCCCTAATTTTTGCTAGTTCGGCTCCGCGCCGACGGGCTGAAATACCCCTCACGCGGGGGTATGTATAGTAGTGATTATTCCATGATTAGCCCCATTTTCACTTCTCCATTAGGGTATGTAATAATTACTTCACCACAATGGAGACCAAGCTCAATGTCACTTTCTATTTTTAGCCCACAGACAGGACAAACTAGCACCCTTTCCTTGCTGTAATTAACTGTGTTCGGATGTCCACAGGGCAACTCAATCGCACAATTACCCCAATCCCTCACGCTAATAATTACTAGTTCCTCTTCTTCATTTCCCATCCGGCTCTCTTTTTTACTAGCCCAGCTTACCGTGCGTGCCGGCCTGATTAGTTCCTCGCGTGGGTCTTCGTGACGTAGATTTACCCGCGAGAAAGGACTAGAACCATTCAATATGGTCAAAGACGAACTTCATCGGCGGAGCAACAGTCACAGTAATTATAGCCCCGTCCGCCTCAACCTTTGCTCGTGGATTAGCAAACTTAATTGCTTTTATAGTATCAGATAAAGAGGCAATATTTCCCTGAAAGGTAAAAGTGGATTCTGGCGGGCGTTCGCCTACGCGAGAGATTACAACTCCAATGGGGGCTTCTCGTACATCTGTTTGGTAGCGAGAGACTATTTGTGACAATGCCACAGACACCTGAGCAGGTGTATTTTGCAGTAGAAGAACAGCCTCTTTCTTCTGGGCGTCCTCACGCAGTCCCAATAGAATAGGAATGCACTGCTTTGCTACAGGGGGGAATACTACATTTTGTTGCTCAACAACGTCAATTTCAGCATCGCCAAAATCCGGCGTGTGTCGACCAATCAGTAATGCCTTCATCTTAATCCTCCTATTCCCGTAATTTTGATTCTTAGCACTGGCTATAGTATAACCCCTAAACGATTATTTGTCAAGTCCCAAAAGTAGCAAAACCGACACACATCGCAATTATCAGCGCAACAGTCCCTCGCAAATCCGGCGCATTGCTAGTGGCGGTACGGCATTCCCGATAATTCTCCAATCCAGTGCATTTCGCCCCGACAAAACATACGAATCGGGAATAGTTTGAAAGCGTGCTCCACAGCGCGGGGACAAAGCCACGACACGCCCGCCAACAGCGGCCCGCAAACTACATTTGGTTTGAGTAGCCGAGACCGTGAATATCGGTTCATGTGCCTGACGAACCGTAAGACCGCGTCGCCCATTTTCATCAGGTGCGCCGTTGTTCTGGTCATCGACGACGAAGGCACGCGGTCGCGTTCCGTGCTCCCCCATTGAAGACACCATAGCAAAGGCAGGCTCGTCGCCTCGTCGGGTGGTAAGGCTGCTGGCATTCCCTGAATCGACTAAAAAGGCACGTAATCCAGCCATGTTGCTATTGCCCGTAATGGTGAAAGCTGGCTCTCTGCCCAATCGTAGACCTAACGCCCCTTTATCGTAGCTACCTTGCGCCACCATACAAGTCTGGCGCACCAACTTGTCCACGCCACGCGCCACTTGCCAGGGAGCGAACTGCGTTTCTGGCAGGTCCGATAGCAAATCCTCTACTGCTTGATACCAGCCACGCCACGGGGCGGCCAATGGTAGTGGTGGTAGCAGTGCGCCGCGCACCGCCCGCAGGATGAGACGCCGGCGAGTTTGAGGTACACCCAAATCGGCGAAATTTACCAACGCTGCGTGGGTCATATAGCCTAAATCCGCCAATCCACGACGAATGAGGCCAAAACTCTTGGAATGGCGGTAAGCGGATACATTCTCTAGTGTGAAAAAACGTGGAGACAACATTCGCACAAAGCGAACAACCCCTTTCGCTATGGCGATATCTTGAGCAGTCTCACCACGATTGGGATTAGCAGTACTGAAATGTGGACAAGGCGGTGATGCGTGCAGAAAATCCACATGCTGTTGATTAGGGCTGACGGAGCGAATATCGCCAAGTTGCACCGGCAGCCCGTTAGTTCGGGCTACAGCAACTATCTGTGGGTCATTGTCTATCCCCCATAGTATCTTAATACCGGCGGCAGCCATACCCAGGTCGGCTCCGCCCCCACCGGTAAACAGAGTTGCGCCAGTAATCATGGTGTCTCTCGTTTGGTAGCCACAGGAAAGAGCGCGTCCTGTACGATTTCTATAACAACAGTATGAATATCATCGTTACACATTTCTACATTTCTCAGTCACAACAGTTCACACATCGGTCTATTTTCGGTACAATCAAGCCTTACAGCATACAACAGTTTTAAGTAATTATACCGTGCAGTTTTTTTCACTTTTCCTTTTCGTTCCTCGCTCCTTCCCCTATTTTAAGTTTTCTAGTTTTTATCATAACATTCTATTTCATGCAAAAGAACCCAACAGAGACATTCAGAAAGACCAACTTTTTTTTGATTTTTAAAAAAAAGCGAAGAGTATAGGAATACTTTTTTAAAACTTTTCTAG
>Ga0190316_1000003_pt1 | contig 62559 bp, 93 predicted proteins | sample 48701112_MG_FD_161663 | JGI IMG/M metagenome (GOLD analysis project Ga0190316, IMG submission 161663) | Hydrothermal vent sediment bacterial communities from Southern Trench, Guaymas Basin, Mexico - 4870-11-1-2_MG | ecosystem: Environmental > Aquatic > Marine > Hydrothermal vents > Sediment ... | reverse complement strand
GAATAAACATGGGAGTAGATGTTTGTGCTTACATGAGAATAAAAGATCTAAGACAAATGATTTGTAAAAATGAAGACTTCTGCTCGTTAATGGAACTTATAGCATGTACTGGCGGACTTAGATGGGATGCTTTTTTGAATGCATTTGGACTTGATTACTATAAAACAAATATAACAAAACTGACAAGCAAAGACATTATAAAGCGTTTAGACAAATACAACAGTTCTTTAATGAGTAAAGAATCCTGGCTTCATTTAGTTTCAAAATATGATATAATTTTTGTACCAGACAACGAATATGAGTATCTTGAAGATCCAGATTACATTGAATTACTGGATTTTGAATATTGCGTAGAAGATGTTGTTTGCTCGCAATTTGAAAATATTATTGAAAAATGTGATACTTATGTCAAAAATAGATGAAGTTCTGGAAGAATTCAGGAAAAGCTTTCCTCAAAAATTTTTAGAGAGAAGAGCTTATGCTGAAAATTTTGACCCTGCAAAACATTCTTTTTACATTCATGATCCAGAAACTCAATTTTTGTCAGTGTTATTGACTGGCTACTTTACAGATTTTTACTATATGACTGCTGAAGAAGTTTTAATGTATTCCATACCTTTGCACAAAGAAGTTTTGAATAAAGATATGAATTTTTATATCTCTGCTTTGGAAGTAGCACGAGAGTGCGGCATGAAAGATCAGGTATTATTGGGTTTGTGTTTGCTTTCAAGAAAAGTTGAAACATTAGACAACGAATTAAAGGAAAAGTATGTGAAATTGCTTAACAGTTTTCCACCAAACCAAATAGTTAAAAAGTTTGTAAACGCAAAAAGAAAGGCTAAGATAGGAGGAGCGTTTGTAGAAAGAGACAAATATATTCTGATAGATTACTTACAAAATCAATTTGCTTCAGAATACAAAACCTTAAAATACAGGAAATATCTTAAACAAATGGTAAATCTGGTTCATTACAAAGATGCTCCTAAACTTCTATTTAAGAGATTAAGCAAATATGAAGGTAGTGATTACATAGAAAATGTGAAGAAAGTGGTGTTGAATAAAGAATTTCCGGACTTTAAAGGCGAAAAAATGCCGTTTGAATTGGTAAGAAGTTCTATTCCTAAAAGTCTATGGTCTAAGTGGATTTTAAGAAATACAGATATGACAGGACATACTTTATTATTACAAGCTGTGTCTTTGTATCCTGTATTAAAAGACACAACAGTATTTGACAAAATAGTTAATACACCTTACATAACCTCTGACCAGATACTAAAAGTGGCTGTTGCTGCTGAAATGAAAAATATGTCTGATTTAGCAAAGAAATTTGCCGAATTATACGCTGAAAAAGTATCTATTTGCTATAAAGAATTGTTACTACCGTTGAAAGAACCTAACGTGATATTATTATTAGACGGTTCTGGTTCTATGATTCCAGCATCTTTAACAGGCATGTTTTTTAAATCGCTGGCAATAGTGTCGCCGTTAGCACCTCTTATTAAAAAATTAGTTTTATTTTCTGATAATGCTAAATATATAGATCCAAAACTTTTATTGTCGTATGACGGATTAAGAGAATTAATGAAAATTGCACCAAGTTCGGGAACAAATATCGCTGAAGCACTTGAATTGGCTTTAAAATCTGAAGAAGAAGTAGTGATTATTGTGACAGACGAGCAAGCTAATGTACTGACTGAAGAATACGACGAAATGACACTTATAAGAAGATTGTTAGACAAAGGCAAAACTGTAATTGTAATCAATCCAACGCCTTATCCTGTTTCGGTTGCTGATATTAAAGACAAAAGAATAATATATGTGAGAGCAAACAATCCTGAAAGTTTAGTTAATGCGATAAAACTAGTACAAATGAGATTGAGCAAAATGTCTGCTCAAGAATTAATCCAAAAGATAAATGTTGTAAAAAGAAAAAAGAAAAGAACATGAGCAACGAATTGTTAGCTTGGCACGAAGGTTATCACGCTTGTTTAAGACAGTGTTTGCCTTGTGAAATAGGCAAAATGGAGAGAGAAGGTTATGATCCTTTAGGGCTTTGTGTATGCATGCTTAATGCCATAAAAACAGGGCATGAGACTGAATGTGGATTGTGGTGTGTAAAAAGAAGAAAAGACGGAAGCTTCTTGGTTTCGTTTAGAAAAGGCAAACCAAAAAAATGAATGTGGAAACAAAAACTGGGAAACCTGTCCTTTTCTTTTCTTACTGCGAACCTCCCTTTTGGCTGTCCAGTTTTTGCCACAAAAAATCCCCGAACAGCCCGCCATTGAAAGAAGGCATGCTTGACCAGCGGGTCCCAATCACCAACCCGTGGCAAGCCCGAGGCCAATGTATGTGAGAGACTGGCTGGTCACCAGTAAACCACATATACGCCTGCAAGAATATCGGGTACGTCCCAGTAGAACCCCCTGTGGTGTGGTGGTGAGCCATAGGATGCCTTTCAATACTGGCGAAAAAATCTGCGGTGGCTCCTGCTTTCTTGTAGTCATATCAAGAAAGCTCACCGGGAGGCTCGGGAGAGAAGGTGAAAAATATGAAAGAAGAAGACTTGTTAAATAAAATAGAAACAGAATTTGCATATTTTGAAATGGATCATATAAGAATGAAAGTAAGACTTGTAGAAAGAGAAGACGGCGAATTAGATACAAAAACAAAGATTATAAGGAAAGATTATATAGAAACTTCAGAGGAAGAATGGAAGGCATTTCGTGAGAGAATATTGGGAATAATCAAAAAGGTGAAAGAAAATGAGTGAAAAAGATGAAAAGAGGCTTATCAGGCTGGAATTGTGTATAGAAGAAGCTACAAAGTTACGAGAAGAAATTAACAAAAAATTTCAAGAAATTGACGCACTTGTTGGTGCTATTATAGGTAGCATTGCTTTAGAATATAATATGTTGTCAAAAGAATTGAAAGGTGAAAGAAAGAAAATGAGTAAAGAAATTAAAGATATGATGAGAGAAGATGAAATAATAAACGAAGGACTGAATTACATTAAGTTTGACGAATGGCAAATGGACGAAATAGAGAAGGCAGGCTTGAAAATTAGATTTATACAATACGGCAAATTTATATTAGAAAAAGGTAGAAGAACATAAAAATTATGGAAGAAAAATATCTTGATGCTTTGACTTTGAAAATAGCTTACAGAATTTTTGATGAGGCAGTGGAAGCATTCAAGTATCCTCATGACTTTAAGACTATAGAAAAAATGTGGAATTATATTGATTATCTGATAAGGGGTTATGACAAGCAAAAACAGCCGCTTTTGAGAGAGCATTTAAGGAAATTATATAGAGAATACCGTTCGGAATGCCAGTACTATGACTTATGTTATCGGTGAGTGTGCATTTTCTCTTTTAAGAACACATAGGGTGTGTGTGCATTAGTGGTATTAGGAACACATATGGTATGTGTGTGTATCTTCAAAACTGCACACAGCTAATGGAATACAAATCTTAAAAATTATGATTAGAGTACTTCAGAATTTCAAGTAAGTGTCTCAGATTCAATTATAACACTGTTATAATCAATCTGGTGAAAGGTGTTTGCTTGTTTTTGAAACACTCAAAAATAAAAAAAAGATTTTATCGGCAGTTTCCTTGTCGATGTCCTGCTTTTGCTCCTCTATGTCCTGTTCTATACATATAACTGCCTTTTCGGGGACCTCTCCCATCTCTGTCTGGCATAAATATATGTATTCTTTAATATATAATAAAAAACAGAAATCTATATATAACTTAAGAGTGTATAAATTTATGAGCAGATTAGAGAATTTGGTTTTCTATTTGATAGACAATTGGGTGGTATGTTTAATTATAATAAGTCTTGTGTTTATTACAGGCGGTACTATTGGATATATAGCTGCTTACTTTCAAGCTTTGCCGGTAAAAGGCTGGTATGAGCAAGCATATTCAGCAGCAGATGCCGAACAAATGGAAATGTGGCTAGACAAACTTCTTAAAGAAATGAAAGACAAAAACATGACACATGGGCATTATGCTTTGTTTTTTAAAAATCCGCATAATGATGTTGCTCTTGATTATCGTGTTTTTGAAATGTTGAAAAACAGGTGCATTGAAGTTCAAAAATACCCTAAAGGAAGCATGGATTATGCTACAAGTCTGCAAGACATACGAGAGCAAATGAGTAAAACGGACTTTAAACCTTGGTACTGGTATTTTTGTAATTTTTACACAATTTGTGCTTGGTTGCTGCTTATTGGAATTCCTTTGCTATTTATAGCACTTATGATTTGGGCTTTTCTGATATACTAATTATGTCTAATTGGGTGTCTTGGTTTGATTTATTAAGAGCAGACGAAGTGCTTGTTATGCTGGCAATAGCGAGAAAAAAGTATAATGATAAATTAAAGTCGGAAGAAGTGGTTTTTAGAGAAGTTGTTGATAAAGAAAATTGGGGCAGGAAATACCGAAAACTTATTACATTAGTTGAGAACTACCCCAGTCAAGCCAGACCAGAAGATTATTCTATTTACATAACTTACAATCCGAGAAGTTTGATTAAGGCTTCAAAATTGTTTAAGCAGAGATTGGTTGAATGGGAATTTACTGCATTAAACTCAGGAGATGTGTATCAATATCTAACGCACTTAAAGAAATTAGATAGAGAATTCATATCTTGCCTGCAAAAGCCAGAAGCAAGATCAAGAAAATGGCATTTTTTGATAGATATAGATGATATGTCCAAAGCAGATGCTGTCTGGTCGCAAATAGACAAATTAAAGCTAATTGTTTCAACTAAAAGCAAAACCAAAAACGGTATGCATATATTGGTTGAACCTTTTGATCTGACATTGTGGAAACCAATAGAAAATGTAGAACTTAAACGTGATGGATTGTTTCACATATATCATATTAATTGAATATATTATGGGTAAGTCCAAGCTGACTTGTGTACCTTGAGGTACACTGTTTTATAGTCAGTTTGGGTCTTAAACATTCCGAGAAATATATTGCCTGTGAGGTATGGAGCAAGCAGTTCCCACCTTGCCGAGCCCGATATCCTGCTTGTGGGAACACCATAGGTTTATACGCTGTGCGAATAGCAGGCGTATAATGAGCAGGAGAGAAGCAGGCAATATAGCTCGAGAGCAGAATTATGGTAAGGAAACCAGAGCAGTTTGGCATGCTTTTGAAATACAAATTCTATTTGAAGTGTCCCTTCTGCTCGCGTGTCCAGGCGTATGTCCCTCGCAATAAGAAAATTAGTCCGAGAAAAGTCAAAAGGTGCATCTTTTGTGGAAAGACCTTTAAAGTTAGAGAAAACTTAATCAGAGAAGCGGATTATGGGGATGTTGTGAAGAAATATTAGCACTCATTATTATCAGAAAGTGGTGGATTGGCTAAAAGTTCCACATTGGATTCAAAATTCTTTGATCTAAGGCTTAGTGAGACGCCTATATATTAAAGTAAAGAAAATTTATGACCAATGTGGAACTTATGACCAATCTACTATTGTCAGATAGTAAATTGTCATAAATTCCATAAATGTTATAAATTTTCTATACTTTAATTTTTACAACCCCTGCAAACTGAAGCTGGAGCAAAAATATGGAATATATAGCAAAAGTATGATTGGTTGGTAGTAACGAAGAATAATTATTATTATATTATTATTAACATATACTATTTCTAGTAGAGACGCACTCAAACTACTGCTACTATGCTTAAGTAGTTAAGAGCGAGTTTGAATGTATATTGTACTTGTTCGACAAAAATGCCTTATTAATAATAATATAATAATAATTATTATGGCACGAAGCGGCAGACCTAAAGACAATTATGTATGGAAGGGATATGAAGGGCTTACTCAAGCAGAATTAGCAATACTACAAGTATTAGAAAAACATACGATCAACAGCTTACGTGGATTGAGATTGAAAGATATAGCACGAATGACAGGTTATCATCCAGTGTCTATCAGTCACTTACTTAATCACTTAGCTAGTAGAAATTTAGTGTATAGAAACAGACATGGGGACTGGTTTCTAAAAAAAGGCTTGAAAGAAAGGATAATATTAGAAGTGTCTAGCAGTTTCATGCAAGATTTGGATATAAAAGCACTCAAAGAAGGAAAAACCATACAAGAGTATATACTGCAAAAATTAGAAGAAGCTGTATACTACCAATGAATGAGATCTTATACAAATCGCCCTTTAAAAATTGCCCTTTAAAATATATAGAGTGTACAGACTGAAACGCAAAAAATAAAAAAATGTTCAATAATATGTTGGAATTCTTATATTAGAAATCTTAAAATATTTCTTGTTTTTCGTATTGCCTTTTGTCATAATACAACCAGCCATTCTGAGAAGTTCATAATAATTCCGCAACTCAACATAATTGATGTGAAGAGTTATTTGTGCCTGCGAAACGTTCGGCATCTCTCCCATTTCAAGAGAATTAAACCATCCCATAAATTCTGGGAACTTGCTTCTTCTCATAATAATCCTTGAATTGCGAATTTAAATAACTTTATTAACGAATTGTAATTGTTTATTAAAATAAACAAACCTTTAAATACTTTTGTTTACAAAAATAAATAAACAGCAAGAAAACAACCAGCTGCCTGGACAGAATGGGGCTAGTCATTTTCTTGTTTCTGCTTTAGTCTCTTGAATGTAATCCAGCTCGTTCTGATGCAATCTAATGGAGGGTTGTCCAAATGCTTTTTCAGAAACTCAATTGTTTTTCTATCTGAAGGTTCTCCAGAACCCATATCTGGATACTTTTTTTGCAAATGCTCTATTTCTTTATCTGAATGATACTTAGCAATAATGCTTGCTGCCTGAACGCTTATAATCTTCTCATCTGCTTTCGGAACAATTTTTAGGTTATCTTGTTTAAATCCAAGATCTAGAAAATAGTTCCAACAAGTATTGACATTTGCTGTTAAACAATCCATATAGATATTTTTTGGCTCAAACTGGTTAACCCATTTGATTAATTTGATTACATATTCAATTTCCAACAAGTTCAAATTGTCAGCTTTGCTGATAATATGCGGCTTTATTTTAACAACTTTGTATTTGTAAGTTTCCATCAATTCTTTTGCCAGTCTGTGTAATCTGTTCCTTTCAATTAATTTAGAGTCTTTTACACCTCTGTTTCTCAAATACTCTTCATCTTTGTCTGGTATTAAAGCCACGCACAATACTATGCTTCCTAGAACCGGGGATTTGCGTTAAAGTATTACAAGCATTTCGCTTGTAATATTACTTCATCAATCCCCGCGTTCACACTTTGTTTATTCCTTACATCCTTTTCATATATCATAATTTTTCTATTTGTAATTTTATACTATTGTAACCATAATACAGTCGTAAATAACATTCATACTCTGTTGAAGCTATTTGTGAGGATTTTATATATCGATTAATGGCATTCATTTTTCTGTCAATTAGTTCTAAAACTTCAGCTTTAATAGTTTGTTTATTTTTCTTTAATTTAATCAGTCTTTGTATTACATGACTGACAACATATTTCAATATTTCAAATTCTGCTGAGGCAATTTTATGATATTTGTAATTTTTGAAATAACTTTTGACAAGGTCTGTTTTGTCCGCTTTATTAGGCTTTATAAATGAAAATAACCAGTTTATGAAAGAATATTTCTTTTTATAACTATCTGTAACGCAAGACAAATACTTTTCAGCCAAGTCTTTATGTTTTACTATTTCAGTATTAATTATCTTAATGATCTTGGCTCTCATATTTTCAACTCAAAACAACTTGATATTTTAGTTATCTCCCAATTACAATTCCAATCCACAATACTACAATAATTTTTACCAACCCGTAATTCATCTGCTGAGAATATTGAATCACTTTGCGGTTCTACATAATACAAACCTTTGTCTTTAGTGTCAATAGCAACAATAATATGTCCTTTTGCTTCACCATCAATAATTAAATCTAACTCTGTTGTGCAAGCAAAGAAACCTTCTTCAGCAAAATTTTCAATGAATTTGTTGCTGAATTCTGTGCAATCAAAATCATTGCTCCACTTCAACAAGTCAGTATCGTCTCTTAAAACAAAACTTTTCAATTGCTTGTATGTTGGTTTTATCAATCCTTTTGATTTTTTTACACTTTCCAGTTGATTTTTTAATTCATTATTACGTTTGTGTTCTGCTTGTAGTTCTTTTTTCAAATCACATATTTCTGTTTGTAAATCTTCTATTTGCTGAGATATGTTTGCTATGTATTGAGACAAATTACTACTCATACTTGTTTGTTTGTCTGTGATTCTTGTATAATTCACTTCAATTTGCTGTATAGTGTCATTTAAACTATCTAATCTGTTTACAATAGTTTCTTCTTGGTAGTGAAGCCGAAGCATTGAAATTGTAAGGTAAATAATGCATATAGTTATCGCCAAATCAAACGACCTTTTACCTTTCATATTACAATTTATCAATATCTTTTAACAACCTGATCGCTTCATACATGCCTGCCATCATGTCTTCTTTACTATCCATTTCCGCTGCAGTTTCAAGAATCGCTATGGCAGACTTAATATTTGCTTTCATAAGTTCCAATTTTTGCTTCTCTTTCTCTTTTCTGTTTTCTATTGCTTCCCACTCAAATTCTTCCCATTCATATCCATCTTTTTTAGCCCATTTCTTGTATTCTTCCCAGTACTCCTTGAAAGCACTTTTTATTCTTCTGACATTGTGTATATCTGCTAACAAAAGTGCCTGTCCCAGTGCTTTAACAAAACTGCCTCCGTATTTTATCATTGCTTCTGCAATCGCAATCCTTTCTCTTTCGGTTACTAAATCCATACTTATCACCATTTAAATTTCCTCAACACTTTTAGGAGCTCGGATCAAAGCAAGAATATCATTTAGCATTTCATCAAATTCTTCTTTTCTTAATAATTCTGTTACAACTTCAATTCTGTAAGTCCCGCTCGTTCCAGTTACAATTCTTACTTCATCTACTTTTCCATACCATTTCCCTTCTAAACTACTTCTTGCCATAATTACTTCTTAAACATTATCAATAACGCCAGAAAGAGATATACAATAATAATAGCTGATTTATAGTCAGCAGGATACTTGATTAATAGAGGAACGACTAAAAGAAACCAAATCAAAAACAAAATTCCCAATATATCTGCTGCTAATTCATTCATCTTTTCACCTCATCAGGAAAATTTTTCTTCTTGCTTTTCGATCTCTCGTAATAATCCTTGAACTACCTCCTGAATTCTTTGTTTGACTTCTCTTATAATAATTTCTTGTGCTTCTTCAAATCCTTTCTCATAACCTTTTCTGAAGTTGTTAAAACCTTCTTCATTACCCCATTTAAACCTGAGAACAGGTTTTAACTTTATATCCAAATCCAAAGTTTTTTCTTCACTCATTTTCTTTCACCTTTAACACAAATTCCCACCTTGTTTCCTGTCTTGCATTCTTCTACTTTTATAACATCCGAAATGTCTAAAAACATTAAATTTTTAGAATGCTGTAATGTAATTTGTCTCAAAAACCAAAGCCAATTCATCATAACTGAAATACATCTGTGCTTCTTTGTTCCGACTTTTGTCTTACTTCGTAAATCTCTTAATTTTCTATAACATTTGTTTAATTCTTTTCTTATATCTTCCGTTTTCACTTCACTCATTTTCTCCACCATTGATTTTAAGCTTTTCAAACGATATGCCCCAAGGACCTTTGTAAGCTATTATCAACCAATTTCCAAATCGCCTTACATCTATTATTCTCCTTTTTCTCTCATGTTTCGCTTTTTATAAAGGATATTTTTCTACAATATATTTTTCATCTTCTGCGTTAATCACCAATTCTCTCTTAATGTTTAAATAATCAGGCAATGCTTTTATGCTCAAATTTTTCTTTTCCATAATATCCAATACTTGCAGGAAAGCAAACAAACCTTCAAAATTATCTTTTCCAATTCTCCACTTGTAATTATAGCATATCTGTGCAATTTTCTTAATCTCCTCAACCGTAAACTTTCTCGCCATAATTAACTTATATAATCAACAACTTTTTTGCCTTTAAGCACTTCATTTACTTCTTCACGAGTTATGCCTCTTAATTTGCATATCTGATCCAGTTCTCTATCCCCTGCGTATTTAGCAAGTGTTTTTACATCTTCAGCATGCGATTGCATTATCGCAGCAAGCACACTAAATATTATAAAAGGCGATGCTTTTTTTTCTTCTGCTTTTGCAATTATTTCACGCACCATGTCTTCATGATGTTTTGTAACTACTTCTGCAATCCAATCTATGCTGCCACCTGCAAATTGATTGATAGCTTTAACAACGTCTTCAAAACTTGGCTTAAACTCTGCTAATTTCTTCAAAAATTCTTCTTTATTTTCTGTCATATTTGAATCTTTATTTCATTTTCAAAATACTTCTCAAATTCTTTAGCAAAATACAATACTAACTTTACAAGATCTTCATTAGATAATTCTCTGTTTTTAAACAGAGATTCCATATTACTCATTAAGTCTATGCTTGCTTTCAAACAAACAGATTTTCTTATATCTCTCCTTTCCAAATCATGTTGTTTTGTCTTTTCATACACCAATTGCTTGCTTAATTCTAACACTTGTTTGTTTAATTCATTTATTCTGTCTTTTATAAAAGATTTAGAATTATTTGCTTTTTGTTCAGGTTCTTTTGGTTTTTCAACTTCCACTTTCTTTAGACTGCCTTTAACAATATTGTTATACACCCTACCATCAGATTCATGCTTTGTATATTCAAATTCAACTTCTGTGCCTTCTGATTCTCCTTTAATCAACCAATCTGGTTTATCAGATATAAATCCAACATACCAGTCATTGCCATTAAAAGTGATTCCGTAGGTTTTCTCCTTCTCAAATATCGCTTTTATCTTTCCTCTCATTCTGAATCACCATTACGAACTTTCTTGCCATAAATATAAATAATATTTATATATAAATAGTTTTCTGTTGTCTAAAATATATATTCAATTGACTATTTTTTTAATTTGTTCAAGAAAGCCAAACCTTTTCTAACGTCTGAAAGAGCAAAGTCAATATATACTAACATGTCTGTCCTGTCATGGAACTTCTTAGCTTTTTCCAGTTCTTTTCTGATTTCGCTTAATATCACTACCAATGTTTGTCTATCTGCTTCGTTCATGATAATTCATTTATGAATAAACCAGGCAATTTAATATTGTTGTTTTTTGCGTATATCATTGCTGCTAAAACATGACTGCACGGAGTAGATCTCAAACTCCACCACATACAATCGCAACTAAAACCAGCATCTTTAAATATAACTGTGTGTTTTTCCGTAGAACCTTCAACTTCAAATATCACAGACTTTTTATTGCTAACAAGTTTAACTTTTCCTTCTCTTACCAATCTTTCTGCTTTTTCTTCAACTCTTTCTCTCATGTTTCAAAAACTTCTATTAAATATTTTGATATTTAAATGCTTGAAAAAACATTCTCTGCATACAAATATGCTTTCAGAATAATCTGTGCTGGTATCCACAAACGTTAAAACAAACATTTTATGCTTTTTAGCACAAGAATCAGGACTTTCAGACAATTTACACTCAAATGCTTTCTTACAAATTCCGCATTCAATAAACGCTTTCATAGTCCTATCTGAGATAAATAATCTTCAATCTCTACTTCACTCCAACCTTTTTCCTTTAATTCATCTCTAATGCTTTCTCTAATCTGCTCTTGATACTCTAATTCCATCATGCCCCAAACAAAGAATATTTCACTCATATTAATCTATATATTCTACATATCTACGATCATCTTTACGCACTTCTTTCAAAGCTTTCTTGATTTCCTCAACAGTATATCTCTGATTAGTCTCAAATGCAATAAGTCTGTCTTTTAACAGTTTCAACCTGTCTATCACAATATCCAACTCGTCAAAATTTACTTCATTGCCTATTGCACACTTCTGAAGCACATAGTTGAAAATTTCGTCTGCCAACTTGAACAATTCCTCCAATTGTTTAGACTTCTTCATAATTTTAATTCCTGCTTGTCTTTATAAAATGAACTTCTTTTCCTGCCAGTCAGTTGCTCATACATTTTTATCTGGTCAGATACATTATCATACTTATCCAATATCTTTTTAAGAATGTATAACCTTTTATCTTGTTTAATCAAATATAAACCCATGTCTTTCCATTTTTTAGGGTATTTTTTGTATAAACTATTTAATTTGATTAGCAATCTTATATTTAATACTTCTTCAGGAGTTGCTTCGTTTGTATTTTCTTTTATAAACTCTAATAATTTCTTAGGCATTCTCATGCTTTTGCGTATTTCTTCCAATTTTGCCAATATCTCATTGTAATTCAATTTCAATTCAAAATAGAAACACCTTGACTTTAAATGCTCTAAATGCACAGGTAATTTATTGCATATTATCGCAATTTTACCGTTATACTCAAACTGAGGCGGAACTTCTAATTTTTCTGAAGTTGTATGCCACGTCAATATTCTTGGTTTGGTCCCAGTTTGAGTTGCTGCTATCAATAAACCACTCGTGTCTTTGTTTTTAAACAGATCCAGCACATCATCTACAACCAAATATGAATTTCTTGTTTCATACAAATTGATATACAACTTTAATGGCGTTATATGAGTGTTTATTAATACATATTCTTCATTCTTTAAAGCTTGTTCCACAGACCAGGTTTTCCCTAGACCTACTGGCCCACTAACAAGCAGTCCATGAATATCCTTGCTTTTTTTCCATACTTCTATATATTCTCTTAACAATTCATATTGATATAGCATACTTTAAATTCAAGAATAAACATCTTTCACCAATTTAATTATAACACTGTTATAATCAAATCTGAAACAAATAACTTTAAATTTCAGGCACTCTCAAATTCTCTCAATTGTTCTAATTTAGCTTCTTTTGCTTTCTCTTCCCATATTGCTTTCAATATCTTTAATTTTTTTTCTAGTTCTGGATGGGTTTTGCCTTCTGCTAAAAGTTTAACTTCTTCTGGATCTAGACTTATCATTTTCATAAGTATTCAATCCCAAATAGTTTTTCTTTTAATTCTTTATTCTCTTGCTCCAGTGCTTTTATTTTGTTCTTCAACTTTCTATTCTCCTGCCATACTTTCAATACCCATTCTGTAATGTCTTTTTCCATAATTATAAGTGTTACACTCTTTGTTAAAAGTGTTATGCTGTGTGATATTAATGCTCAAAACCTTAAAATTTTGTAGTTTTGAGCTGATTTGCGTTTTAAATGTTAAATTTGTTAGGCTTTTCACTCCAAAGATTTCACCAATTCTAATGGTGATTTCCCAGTTTTCTTGCTCAATTCTCTAATTTTGTATAATGCTTCTTTCTCTTCTTCCCAAACGATTGCAGCTTCTTCAATCCGATAATTTCCTTTACCGTCAAAGTGTATTGCCCATACATCTCCAGGTTCTTCGCCATAACACCAAATATGCCCTTCTGCTACATACGGTGCTAACCATTCAGCAAATGCGTCTTCTTCATAAAATTTCCTACAATAATCTTCAAACACTATTCTGCCATCATCTTCCACTTCAATATCTGCATAATACCCAAACCAGTGATTTCCGTCAGCTTCCAGTTGCTTCAACTGCTCTTCTATTGCTTTTCTGAACTCTTCTATTTTGTCTTCTTTTACCTCTACATCAACAATTATGTTTGTATTGTATCCCATATTACGAAATAGACCTTTCAATTAATTCTTTTATATTTAGTTTTACATTTTTCAATTCCATACCATTCAAATAATTTTTAAACAATTTAAACGCAATCATAGCTGCCATATTGTTATTTACAACATCTTGATAAACTGAATAACCTGTTCCAAAAGACCAGACATTTAAATACCCAGGATTTACAGTAATTTCAACAACATCTCTATCAACGCTTGCTATTATATAATTCTCAAAATGCTCTGAAATCGCTCTTTTCCCATTAATGTCGTCAGTGCAACAAAAACAAAACATTTTGCTGTCAAACAACGCTATATTGTCTTTGTTTACTTGTATATTGTGAGTAACTATTACCAAATCTGGGTCTATGCTCTTTAATCTGGCTTTTAAAGCTTCTGTTTTTTTGAAATTAATGTCTTGCTGAAAATAGAATTGTCTTTGCAGATTTTTAAACTCAACAGTATCATGATCTACTAAATAAAGCATGTCCATGAATTTTTCTCTTAAATTGTCTCTGACTAAAAACTCAGCAATTCTGCTTCCCACACCACCACAACCTATTATTACAATTTTTTCCATACTCTTTAATAGTAGAAGTCAAGATAATCTTCATTAAAATACTCTCTCCACAAATCTCTAGATCTTTCTTTTTCATCTTTGCTAAACATTTCTACGCAGTTAGCACACATATTCCACTCTTCATTAAAACACCTCCTATGAACAAAATTGCGACAATGAGGACAATAAGCCAATTTGCTCTTTCTTCTGCTCAATTTGCAACCGCAAACTGGACAAATATTTTGAAATGACTGGTCTACTATTACAATAGATTCTTTCTTTGGTTTTTCAACAATTTTGCTTGTATCAACATCTATGCCTTGTAATATTACTTTTGAAGGCACTAAAGTAACTCTGCCGCAAGGCAATTGCTTTTTAACTCTGCAAACAAAATTCAAAGCATTATTTACTACTATTGACACTTTATACAGCATTGCTGTTTTTACATCTGTTTTTGACAGAAATGCGTCCATTGAATTATGACTATGAATCCAGCCAATGCAATTCTTTGGAAAATCCTCTTCTACAAATTCTACTGTTGTTCCAGTTACTTCTTGCTTCATTAATGTCAAATCTTTAATCAAAAATTTGTCTTTTTGTTCTTCACCAATCAAATACGCACCCCATTCCAAATCTGGATACTTGTTCAACAATGTGATTATTTTGCCAACTACATTATTTTCTAACACAACTTCTTTGCCTTCTTTTTCCATTTCTGGACACTTTTCGCTTACTAATTTATCTTCATTATCTATTTCCCACGACATATTCAGATAGTTTCAGGGTCAAATTCATGATTATTCACGCAAAGCACACCATTTACTCCTTTTGCTTCACGAGGAGCAAATTTAATAGCTTCATTTAAAATGTCAAGAAATATCTTTTTAAAACTCTTATTAAAACGATGAGGGTCAAATGTAGATTGCAAATTTAACGTTTCAAAACTCATTAAAATAAACTTGATTGCTCTTAAATAATCTTCTAAACTTGAAATATTAGTAGAATAAGTTGCACATATATAATCATCAGAATGAGCAAAAATATACCTAGATAATTTGTGATTTTTAAAGAATACTCCACTATGAACTACACTGTTATTTGCTATACATAACCCAATATACAACTTATTAGGCAGATGATATACTTTTGGCAACTTGTGTATTTTTTCAGAATAACAAAATTTTATGCTGTTAATAACAATATCTGCTTTCTTCAATATATACAAACAACCTTTAAACGGCATTAAAATGATATTATGCTTTATCATATCTTCATTAGTAAGCCACTCTGGAACTGCTCTATAATGTATTAATTGATATTTAGACTCAATTTCGTGTAATTGTTGCTTTAATTGTGCTATTTCTTCTTTTAAATACTGTTTATTTGTTGTTTCTACTGCTAATGCTTTATTTGTAGCCTCTAACTCAGTCTTTAATCTTTTATTTTCTTCTTTTAACTTATTTATTTTTTCAACTTCCAGTTTCCAATCCATGTTAATTTGCTCCAACAGCATGTCGCTATTGGAGTATCAAAAAAATTAAAAAAACAAAAAAACAAATTATGGCTTTCAATTACTGAAAGCCAGCTCCCACAGTTTTTGCTGATATTGTTACTGCTCCCAATGCTCCTAAAGTTTTATTTTTGTTTTCTTCACTATCATCAAGTTCCATACCGTTGGAATCTCTAACAGTAACATTAGATAAATTGTATTCTTGTGCTACTTCCATCACTGCATCTGCCAATTTTGTATTCCTGTCAAACTCTTTAGTGTATGTGCCTTCTGGCAACTGTATAGTTACTGTCACTCTATTTGGATTGACGTTCCATTCCATGTTTTCACCTTTTTTGCCCTAGCAGCAATATCACTGCTAGGGCTTCAAAAAAAGCAAAAACAAAACAAAAATTAATCTACTTCTTCAACTTCATCTATCCAACAATCAATGAATTCTTCATCATCTACTATGTCATCTTTACAATCATTTGCCCAAAATTTCTTTTTAGCTTCGCCTGTGTCTCGTGCTTTAACAATTGTGTGACCTTGTTTTCTACATTCTACCGTCCATTTCACTTCAAATGTCTTCAAACCACTTTCTTTTTTGCTTTTTAATTTTTTTACCATATTCATTCTTCAATTCAATTTATTTCTTCAATTTCATCTATCCAACTGTCAATGAACTCTGAATCATCTACGTCATTAGATTCACAATCATTTTCCAAAAACTTCTTTTTAGCTTCTTCTATGTTTCTTGCTCTAACAATTGCATGACCATAATCTCTATATTCTTCTGTCCAATCTATTCTGAACAACTTTGTACCTTCTTCTTTTTCACCCTTTAATTCCTTTATATTCCATACAGTTTTGTCTATCATATTCAATCAATTTCTTCAATCTCATCTACTTGTAAATCTTCCCAACAACCCACATCAATGTCTTCTTCTACTTCATCAATAATGTCTCCATGCCAAAATGCCCGTTCAGCTTCGTCTTCGTTTGCTGCTTCTACAATGCTATAACCACGCTTTACATCTGTTTTTGTCTCACTCCAATACACTCTAAATCGTTTTATTCCTCCTCTTTCTTTTTTCAACTCTCTGATGTTCCATATAGTTTTGGCTTCCATATTCAATCTCGCCAGACAGCCAATTGACTGTCTGGCTTTAAGATTATAACAGTGTTATAATTCTACTTTTTCAAAAACTTTCTTCAACTTTTTCTTTACATACTTCGCATACTCTTTTTGACTGATTAATCCCCGTTCAAACTTCTCTTCTTCTTCACTCAACTTAAAATTTTCCCAATCTTCTTCCATTTTCAATACAAATGCCATTCATGAAGGATTCTGTTAAATATCTCTAAGTTGCTCGCAAGAAAATCAAACAATACATAGTTTTTGCTGCTTATTACTACTTTTCCATCAACAATCAGTGTTTTTTCTTCTGTTAGTGCTTTAATTATTTTGTCAAATTTTTCGTCTTCTGACAATTTTTTCCAATTCTTTATATTTAGACTTTCCATATTCAAGCGATAAGCATGATCCAGAAAATCGCAAATTTTTGGACTAAATTAAACGTGCTTTCAATTCTCCATCTTCCATTGTAATATTCTCGTGCGGTTCATTTAAATAAAACACTGAAACAGCAATGTATTTTATGTGTTTTTTGTATTTCTCAATCACTTTCACTATATTTTCACCAGAGACGTGAGATGTCCAATTAACGTCTTGAAATGCGTACTCATGCCATTTTCTGTCATATTTTATTTCGCATTCAACGACTTCTTCTAACTCTTCTAGTATTTGTTTCTTCACTTTTCTGTCTATTTTCTCTTTAAACTGGATATGTCCAACAACCAATGTTTCCCAACTCATATTAAATTGTTTGTCAATTTTTTAGCAAATTCAATATACTGTTTTGGATCACCAACAAAATGCCTTTTATAAACTTCATTTAAACTAGGATAAGCAGAATAATAATCAGTTGAGCAAACCAATAAATATTTATATTTCGCTTTAACATGCTTTCCAAATCTAAGCAAACCTCTTGCTTCACCACTGCTTATGTCTAAATCTGAAATTACAACAAATACATCACTGCTATAATCTTCTGGTTTCAATTTGTCAAAACATTCATCTCCAGTCATTGGCAGTTTGCTTGCTTCAGTTTTGTTTTTTGTTACAACATGATAATATTGATTATGCCCTATAAGAGTAGCATCAAGAGTATCTAAACAAGCTGCTATGAAACTTTTTGCTTTTATTTCTGGTTGCCCTATCATGCTTCCAGAACAATCCAATAACAACAAAACTTTAGGTCTTGAAAATATATGAGAACTGACTCGTTGTAGAAATGGTTTAAGACATACCAAGCTTTCTAAATATTTTCTGTTTATTCTTTTACCATAAAATTGCTCTTTGTTTCCAATGTATTCTACATCAACTTTTAAATTTTGAAATATTTTTCTGAATTTGTTTGTAAGCCCGACATCTGGTAAATAATAACCTGAATTATACTCTGCGGGACCGTTACCAGGTATGTCTCTAGGTAAATCACTTTTAAATATATTGTAAAACTTTTTAAATTTTTCAAAATGCGTGTTTACATATCTATTTACACCATCAAAAGACTTTCTGTCTTTTATTGTTGTTTCAATTGTTTTTATTATTTCTTTAGTGTCTAAATCTTTAAATAATTTACCTTTTAATCTATTTACAACTCTTTCTTTTTCGTCTTTGCTGTATTGGCTCCATAATGTGATTTGTAAACTTTCTCCACCCAATTTTTTGAATACTCTTTCTAATCTATTTCTAGGTATACTTTCATTTACCAGCATATCTTCCAAAATATTCAAAACCTTTCTTGCTTTTGTAATATCTAAGCTTACAGGCACTTTTGCATCTTCTTTTGTAATTTTGAAATGACCTTCTTCATGCTCTAACAATACTTTTAAATCACCAAAGTCTAATGGTTCAATGAATGGCAAATATATAATATTACTCATTAAATCAGAATAAGCAGCTCTTTCATGCTGATAATGCACAAAATATGGTGATAGTCTGTTTAATGCTTGCTTGTATATGTATGATTTGGCATAACCAAAAGGAATTGTATCTTTTACAACATTTATATTTTTCATATTCAAAAACAATAAGTTTGAAAAAAACTAAAAAAAATAAAATTACTTTTTGCTTTTTATCTTTTCTTTCAAAAACTCTTTAAACTCCTTATAAAACTCTGTGTCTGGATAACCCTGCGGGTCTACTTTCACTAATTTGTCCAATACTGGCTTCAAACCCTCAAACACACCATCCAAATCCATAGAAACTGATTGCATTAACACTACTGAATTCTTTAAATCTCTAGTTGTAAATGGATGTATCATGCCTTGCTTGAATGCATCTCTAAAGAAGTCTACTATTTCTTTCAATAATTTCTTTTTGTCTTTTGGCAACTCATCCATTATTGCTTCTTCAACTTCTTTCTGATAATCACAAAATACACACAAATCTATTCTATTCAAAATCGCTTCATCCAAACTGAATGTCCCTGAATAACTCGCTCCAAAATTCGCTGTAAACAAGAATGAAACATTATTCTCTGGAATTGCTACTGTCTCTCCTTTTATAAAATTATTTATTACTACTTCGCCGTTTCTACCATCCAACATCGGAATTAGTATATTCAAAGTTCTGCTGTTTGCTCTGTTAAACTCATCAAACACTATTGCTACTTTTTTGTCTTTATTTTTCTTCATGAATTCATACAATTCACTTGGCTGGAACTTTATTACTTTTCCAGAGTCAGGAATGAACTTGCCTAATATGTCAATATCTTCCATTCCTGACGAGAATGTCACCACCAAATAGTCGTCCAACTTCTTCTGCTTTTTCAATTCTTTCAACATTTCAATTACTGTATATGTTTTACCAGTTCCAGTTGGCCCATACAACAATATCTTCTTAAAACCTTTCTTCATTATGCTGTTCAGCTGTTTATTTATGACAGATTTGCTGCTAACAACAGTTTTTCTTACAGTTTCCATTTCCTTAATGACTTTCTCTACGTCTTTTTTCACTTGCTTGAATTGTTTAACAGCTTTATTGTATTCATTACTGCCAAATTGTCTTGAGTATTTCTTGAAAGGCACTGTCGAAACCAGCTCAAAACCACTTTCCAAAGCCTTTAATTCCACTACCCCGTACTTAGTTTCGTATTTCATATTGCGATAGAATTTTCACTAGATTCTCAAAACTAATAACAGACTCCAAATTCATATTTAATCCCTTATTCTTATTAATTTTCTACTAATTCGCTTTGTAATATCTTCATAAATCCAAAACTCATACAACTCTTCACCACAAAACTTCGCTATTTCATTAATGTCTATTTCTTCTGCGTTTAAAGTAATGTCAAAATCCACCACTGCTGCTTTCTTCAGTTGCTTTAACAACTTTATTATTTCTTTTGTATTTGACATATTAAATAGGTTCTTCACCCAACTTTTTCAACTCTTTATTTATCAACCTAACAAGTTGTTTAAAGTTCATAGTCTCAATTTTTTAACAATTTTCTTACCCTCTTCTTCATATTCTATTGTGTTATTTTCAAAGTCAATATAATACTCATAAGCATATTCTAAAGGATTCAAAACTAACAATTCAGAGTCCCACAACTCTGCAAACAATCTCCCAACCAATTCCCACTTAGAATTGCACTTTTTAGCTATGTCTCTCAACAGTTCTACAATATAGTCAGGATAACCTTCTCTATCCACTCCAAAAACTACATCTGTCCCTAAAATACAAATATTTCATCATAAGTATTCCAACTTTCAAAAGAATATCTCTTATTTAACTCTTTCAAGGTTTTCATACTCATTTTAATTTATCCAAAAAAATCTCAACCGCTTCTTTAGTTTTCAAACCATCAGCATCAACAATAATGCCTCTTTCTTGCTTCCCAAAACCCCAATACCAGACGCTTTTCTCGCCCTGAAAATAACCTGTCTCTTTAACTACTATCAAATTATCGCTCGCAAATACAACTCTCCTTATGGTTTTGTCATCGTATATATTTCTATGATGCCACACAAACTTAACCGCTGTCTCTCTGTCAAACGGATTTATCGTGTTTTCATACAATTCTATTTTCATACTAAAAAATATTCAAACCTAACAATGCTTTTTCATCCAATTAATAGCATATTTTAAAGCTTTCAATTTGGTTTTAAACGACTCCAAAACAAAATTAACATTATCATAAAACATTACAACAACATATTTGTTGTCACTCTTTTGTATAACAATGCTGTTTCCATAACGATTATCATACCTTATTCTATCACCTTTCCAAACTCTATTCCAACCTTTAATTCTCGCCATTTTAAAAGCATTTAAACAAGATTCAAATCAATCAAGTCTTTAAACGCATTTCATGCTTCGCATTTTGTTTTTTTAAGCTCTCTAAGCCCAGTAACCCCGCATTTAATACATATTTTATCATGCTTAGAGCCTAGAGGCCTTAAATCTGCTTCTATAACTTCATGCCCGTTTACTTTCATTATTACTTTCTTTTTCATATTATCAATCTCATCATTTATTGCTTTTAAATCTATCAATAATTTTCTTTTCTTTTTCATCAACCTTTCATATTTTTTATTAACAATTCTGCTTTCGCAATTCTCATAATACGGACACAAAAAACACTTGCCAAAAGCCCTTAAAGCCGACAAGCACAATCTAGGATTATTTTTCTGTAATTTTTTAACACTAACTACTTTATATTCTACCATATTTAAGCAATAATCTCGCACCAATCCACACCGCAATCCACTTTTTCAGCCAATTTCCTTTTAAACAACTCATCAACAAGGTCTTCATAATCCCAGTCATAGTTATCTGTGCTTTCAAACCACTTGATAATTTCCTCGACTTTCTCTTGTAACTCCGCTTCCGACAATTCACTGAAAAACACAGCATCCCACTTTACATCTCCATCCACTGGATCCCTAAACGTAACAACCTTTAAAGTTTTTTTATTTAACTTTTTCAATTCCCACACCATATTTTTAAACATATAAATAAGATTTAAATAAAATTTCCATTTTTTTTCTCACCTCTCTACAAAAAACCCTCACCAGCCCTTTAAAACTGGATCACAGGATACTATTAAGTTAGACTCAAACTATTCAATATACAAAACAGGATAATCTCTTTCTATCAACTTTTTTAAACACTTCTCCACATCTCTTTTTACTTGTTTAACTTCCGCTCTCTGCCATTTATTACCAAACTCAATTACTATTTTCATATTTAATCCTTTAAACTGATATATATGCTTCTTCCTTTTTGCTGAACATTAAAACATTTACTGATAATTGCTAGATCTTTTTTAATCTGCTGATAATTACAATGACTGTATATTGCTAGATCACTTAAACTGATTTTCTTTTGCCCTACTGCTTCCAGTTGCTTTAATATATTTCTTATGACTTCTAGATCTAACATACTGAATAATTCAAAACAAAACAGTAACAATTATTGTTTTATTCATTTTTTTAATTCTTTTAATAACTCCTTTTTTCATAATAGAAAAATATTATTGTTTAATATAAATTAAAATCTAGAGAAGATAGATAATAACGATTTAATTGTAAAATCTGGCTGAAGGATTAACTATTTAGAATAAAATCTAGCTGGTTTAACTATTCAATTGTAAAATCTGGGTGGGGGATACTTACACTCCCTCACCCAGCCTTCACCAAAACCCACTCTTAATAATTATGTTTATTTTTGTTAATGTATTAAATTTAGTCTTGAGTAAAAATAAACATAATTACTTGAAATTTTATTTTTCTATATTTTTTAATCAATTAAACCCATATTAAAAGCATTAAAAATATACTAAAAAAGCATATATATTTTATTTAAATAAATGACTTTTTAAAAGAGAATATTTATATATTATTTAAATGGTATTAAAAATAAGCATAATTATTATGCTTCAAAACCTCAAAAATCATAGAAAATACTAAAAACATTTAAATATTATTTAAATATTAAGCATTCAAATCAAAATTATTTATATATTATTTAAATGCTTCAATATGCTTTAATTTGGCTTTAATATACTGAGCGTATTCTTCCTGCGTTATTAGACCTCTTTCAAACTTTTCTTCTATTTCGCTTAATTTATATTCCATAATTGAACGCCTTTATTTCTTATGGAGAATTTAATACAACTTGCTTTGTAGTAATATAAACAAATTCACCATTACTTTTATGCTTAACAGACATTATTAAATCAGAATCATGCTCTATAATGCTTCTTTTAAACATTTTAAAGAAATCTTCTTTATTCATTATTATAACTTTTTCTCTTTTTATCTCTTCTTTCAACCATTCTAATTTATCAAATTCTTTTAAATAATTCCTTAATTTTTCTTTTTTATCATTCCATAAATAAACAGGTTTAAATTTAATTTCTTTTGATTTTGAATTATTTAATTTTTCTTTTAAATTGTTGTCTTTTAATGGATGCTCATTATCCAATTTTCTTAATTCTTTTTTAATTCTTTGTTTTTTCTTTTTAGGAAATTTATAAATTATTATATTTTCTAATTTGGATTTATCTTTATTTGATAATAAAAATTTTAGATATGTGTCTAATTTTTTAACTTGATAAGATTTTTCTAATTTTATAAATCTTTTTCTTCTCATATTCAAAAAAACAAATATAAAAAAACAAAAAGAAAAGAAAAGAGATTATTTGAGTGCTATTTCAACATATCCCTCAACATCACTATTCTCCAACCAAATCCCTCTTTTGTCTTTTGCGTCTTTTGTCAATTCGTTTATTTTTCTTTTATAGTTGTAAAATCTGCCATTACTGTTTTTTATCTCATTTGTTAGATTTGCATCAAATATATTATTGAAGTCGTCCAATGCCAAAACAATACCTTCTTGCTGTCTTATCATTACTTCTTTTAACATTTTTAACTTCTCTAGATTTACAGATATTTTTGTCTTTTGTCTTCCTGCTTCTAACGGTCTTTTGTTTTTTATCTTTTCTCTTATCTCATTAAGGAAATTCTCTTTTTCTGCTGTTATTATATTTCTGCTGTCTATTGTGTTACTGTCTGAACCCTTTTCTTTTTCTTTTTCTTGCATATTTGGAAATCTTATCCAACCCCATCCACTAGGATGGGATGGGATAAGATAATAAAAATAAACATAATTAATATATATAGTTTTCTGTTGCAAAAAATATAAATCAAAAAATATAAAATAAAAGAAATATCCAAAAATAAGACATAAAATTTTTAGAGTATTAAGAGAATATTAACAAATTAGATTTTTTTATATTATCCAAAATATATAATCAAGAATACAATTTTTATATTATCAAGAATATAAATCTTCATATTTTTAAGAAAATCCATATAAAAACCCAAAAATTTAGATTTTTTATTTTAGAATAATAAAAATAAATTCTTATTTGTTTTATATTCTCAGTTGTATATAATCCATTATATATTCTAGACCTAGGAAATCTGACAAATGCAATAAAAAATATATAATGCAAAACATATAATAAATGTTATATATGCTCATATTTTTGGAGTATTTTAGAGATAAATACAAAATTTAGAGATTTATATTGTAGAAAATATATTTTGTGATTTATATACTGGAAAATATAGTTTCACGGAGAGAAATGAGATATGGAGTGAGGTGCTAACCCACATATACTATAACAAAAATAACAAAATAACAATATACCAATACACCAATACACACATAAACACACGCCAACCCACATATACTATAACAAATACTACAACCCATACATACTATAACAATAAATGAAAATAAGAATATACTATAACAAAAATAACAGTATCACAAAGTAGCACAACATAATACTAAAAGATTACAAAGCATTACATTTAATTACTTATATGTATTATTTTTGTATCAATGCCATCATCTTCTATTTCAGGATAACAATCTAAAGGAAGGTATATAACAATATCTATTCCACTAATTTTTATCTTTTTCACTTCAGTATTGTCCTTTATTTTTATTATATTGCCAATTCCTTCAACAACCAATATAACAGGAACATCACTAGATATTTCTTCATATTTGTCTATTCCATCCATGGTTATGGTTTTATATCCTAACGGCACGTATTTGGACAAGTTTGTATTTACAATCAAATATACGCTGGTAATTCCTATTAAAATTGTAAAAACAAACACAGCAACTAGTATTATGTTTTTTGTGCTTATCATAATTATGTGCGAATATAAAATAATTATTGGAGACGCGAGGAATATGAGAAAATGGTTGCCTGATAATTCTGTTCAATTAATTGTTACTTCTCCTCCTTATGCTCATATTAAAGATTATGGAATTGAGAATCAAATCGGATTTAGCAGTTCTTTTGAGAAGTATATTGAAGATCTGAATATTGTGTGGAAAGAATGTTATAGAGTTCTGGAATCTGGTTGTCGGCTTGTTATCAATGTTGGCGACGTCTATAATACCAGTCCTGTTTTGGGCAGGTATAAAGTTTTACCGGTTCAGGCAAATTTGGTTCTGGAATGCGAGAAAATCGGATTTGATTATATGGGTGGGATTATATGGCAGAAAGTTGGAAATGTCAATCCCAGTGGAGGAGCAAGTGTTATGGGTTCTTTTCCTTATCCTAGGAACGGGATTGTGGAATATGATTATGAATTTGTGTTGATATTTAAGAAACCTGGGAAAAGCAGGAAATTGGATAAGAGAATTAAAGACGAATCAAAATTGAGTTTGGAAGATTGGAGGAAATGTTTTACTGGACATTGGAAATTTCCGGGGATAAGACAGAAAGAACATATTGCTATGTTTCCTGAAGAATTGCCTGCCAGAATTATTAAAATGTTTTCTTTTGCTGCTGTGCCGGAACTGGGATTTGAAGGTGATTGGGTTCTGGATCCTTTTCTTGGTTCTGGAACCACAATGAAAGTGGCTAAAGAATTGAGAAGGAATTGTATTGGGATAGAGTTGAATCCTGAATTCTTACCTGTGATTAAAAAGAAAGTTGGCATAGAACAAAGAGATTTGAGAGGCGAAGATCATTTTGAGATAATTTTTGAGTAGTATTGGGATTTTCGCTTGTGTTAAATGGGTGACAATAGTTATATGACTCGCTTATTTGTAGTGGTCGCTTTAAGTTGCTCGCTTTAATTTTATGGTTTGCTATGCAAACCAGGCTCGCTTTTTGCTTTTGGGTTTGCTAAGAACCAAAGGCACGCTCAACTTTCATGGGCACCTTGATATTTTTGGCTCGCTCAAGTTACTTGGGTTTTGCTATATATATAAGGCTGTCACGCTCAAAGTTTATGTGCTTGTTTGTATTCTCAGGCTCGCTTCTGCAGTAAGGTGATTCTAGGTTTCATTGGCTGCTAACGCTAGATTATTATGGGTTTCTCAATTCATATGGCTCGCAATCTATCTTAGGGTTTCTTTATTTCATTGGCTAACGCTATACTTTTATGAGTTTTCTCTTAAATACCAGCTATACAAAGATTCGCTGGAAGTTTCAGAGTTTGTTCTTCATTTTTGGCTCGCTAATTTTATAAGGTTCATTAACTATTTTTGGCTTTGTAGGTTTTGGCTCGCTCTTTTTGCTACTAATGCTAGAGAACCAAGGTTTGCTTCTTCAACATGGCTAACCGCTATTAGCCAAAGGGTATACTCTATCTTGATGGCTCGCTCGCTCTTTCTGGTAGTCTGAAGACTTTAGGCTCGCTCAACTTTCTTGGGATTTCTGTTAATTGGTGGCTAATTCGCTTTTTAAACAAGGTTTGCTTCTTTTGTGTGGCTGCTATCTCCACATGGTTTTTCTGTGTGAACTAGGCTCGCTAAGCTTTAATGGTTCTTTTCTTTCATCTTATGGCTGCCGCTATGATTTTAAGGTTTAGCTTTCATCTTATGGCTGTTTATTTCGCTATACTTTTAAGGGTTTTTCTCTTGTATTTTGGCTGTTTCGCTATGAGCCAAAGGGCGTTTTACTTACTTTATTTGGCTGTTTTCGCTCACTTTCTTAGGATTTCTATTTTTTTATGGCTCGCTATCTCTTGCAGGTTTTTCTTGCAGAAAGAGGCTCCATAATCAATATTTATGCAGTTTATTTATTAACTCGTCTACTTTTTCGTTTATCAGTTTTATAACTTCTTCTTTTTCTTTCAGTTCTTTGTATTCTTTAGCAGTAAGTACTACCACAGACTCTCCTTCTTTAAATTTCTTTTTGCTGACTAGAATGTGCAATCCTGTTCCTGTTCGTTTTACAGTGCTTTCCTCCATTATATATATAACATTTAAATATTTAAATATTATTTAAATTTCTTTGGGACAAAAGAGGTTTTAGTCTGGAAATTATTACACTGTAATAATGCGGAGATTTTTCAATAAGGATGCATTTTCTGTTCAAGTTTATAGCAGCAACGCCAGTAGTGCCAGAACCTGCAAACGGATCTAATATTGTATCGTTTTCGTTTGAAAGATATGATATAAGCCATTCCATTAATTTTACTGGTTTTTGGCAAGGGTGTTGTCTTATTCCATCTGATTTTGATTTTTTTGGCGGAATACAATGAACGAAATAGTCTGGATGTTGTCCAAGTTCGTAGTGAAATGTAGAGTATTTTCTAGAAGTGGTATGCTTTGTTGCCCAGAAAATCAATTCATGAGCACTCATAAAAGAAACTTTCTTTGCCATTGGAACTGGATTACTCTTTAACCACCATAATGGCTGCCTTGCTATAAAATCATTCTTTCTGCACCATTCCACTAATGGCGTAATTTTGAACCTATCAAAGAAGATAAGCATATGACCTCCTATTTTCAGTATCCTTTTAAACTGTTTCAATGCAGCATATATGAACTTCCAGTATTGGTCTTCAGTTTCAAAAATATCCCATTCTCCAAACATCATGGAAATGTCTTTGCCTTGATATTTCATCCTTCTCTTGAGAGGATTTCTGCTTCTGGCAATTTTCGCTTCTCTTGAAATCATATAAGGAGGATCTGTTAAAATCATGTCTATAGATTCATCTTTCAATTCTTTCATTAGCTCCAAACAGTCTCCTAGCAAGACTTTACAAGTGTTGTTGTTGAACATCATGAGAATCTTTTTTAATATAGTACTTACAAGCTTTCCCAGCAACAGTTATGTCTTCTACCCAACCAGGACAAGTACTGTCATAATGTCTTTTACAGCTCAAACATAGGAGATTTGTTTGACTTGCCATAAATACAATAAACACTTATGTTAATAATGACACGAAAGAGTTATAAATTAGAAGAAGTGTGGAAACACATTGCTACAATAAATGGAGAATTAGGATCTCTTAAGACAGATATGAAATATGTGAAAAAGAAAATGGATAAATTGGATAGTCGTTTATGGTATTTGCTTGCAGGAATTGTTATTACACTTTTTTCAGTGATAGTAGGTCATATGCTCTGAATAGTATATATTAGACAACAGAAAACTATAAATATAAAATTAAGTAATATTATGAATGAGAAACAAGAATATATTGGAACATTTGGAACATATTTTTGCAGCATTAGAAGTCAATAAAAAACAAAAGCAGAGAGTATTAGATTTATATGAGAAAATTGTTAAGGAAAAATTTATCGCTTTGCATGATACTAAAGATATAGCTTGCGGATTGGTGTATGTTGGTTTAAGGTCTTTGAATTATCCTGTTGCAATTTCGGATTTAAGCAGCATTGCAAATACACCCGTCAGACGAGTTTCTAAAGTGAGCAGAAAAATCAAACAAACAATAAATCTGAATGTAAGACCAGCTTCTGCTGACGAGTTTTTGAAAAAATATGAGAAATTGTTAAAATGCAATGGCAAAGTAAAAAGGAAAGCCAATTATTATTTGAAGTTGATAAGAGAACAAGGCAAATATTCTCTATTGTATTCAAAGTATACTTCTTTGGCAATTTTGTATTTGGCAATGGCAGAAGCAGGACTTGTCAAAACCAAAAGTGAATTTGTTGATTTGTTAAACAGCGTGAATGGATTTTCTGCTGCCGAAATTCCTAATCTTTATTACAGACTTAGGAAAGTTTGTGATTGTTTGGAATTAAAATGAGAGCAGAAATAATAAGCAGTTTGGGGAGAGTAAAAGTGGGAGACACAATTATACCTCCGTATCCAAAATTACTGCATTTAGTGAAATTAGAAGAACCAATGTTTGCTCAACAGAAGATTAACGGTTACAACGTGAGAGTAGCAAAAGTAGATAAAGATTGGGTGGCATTTTTGAGAGGTGGTTTAATTGACGAAAAGACCAACAATCTAATAAGAGAAAACATTGGCAAGAAACTGGAAAGGTTTTTCAGAGTCTATCCCAATCTAGTGCTTGTAATGGAAGTTGTTGGCAAGAATACAATGAGCAATTATAAAGGTGATAAAGATTTTGACTATTTTGTTTTTGACATCATGAATTTGAGAAGACCAGAAAAGACAAGGTTTTTGAATGCTGAAGTCGTTGAAAATCTCTGTAAGACTTTTGATTTGAACTTTATTGGAAATATTGGTTTGTTTAGCAATCTGAAAAAACTGAAAAAGGAAATGAAAAAATTGCCAGAATATTGCGAAGGTGTAGTTTTGAAATCCGTAGACGGAAATAAAATATTGAAATACAAATGGGAAGATTGTCCTGAAGAGTTTAAAGACAGGATTAAAAAAGTGATAAAGAAAGTTCCGAAATCCAGACCAGAAAACGTGATATTAGATCATGTATTACAAGGTTATGCAGAACCAGAACTTGGATTAAAGGCAGGATTCACAGACAAAGAATTTAAAGAATATCTTGATTTAGTAGAAAGAGCTTGCATTGGCACTAGAGAAGACATAAGCAAAAAGACTGCGAGAGTTGTAAATTGGTTTATGGAAAGACTAAAAGTAAAAGGAGATTTTGATAGTGAAATGTTAAAAAAACTGGAAAAAGCTGTTAAAAAAAGAATTGGACAAGAAATAGGAAAAAAATTCAAAAAACAAAATCAGAAATTATAAGGACATTTCTTAGAGGATTATTCCTCGTCTTCTTCTTCATCATCTTCGTCGTATCTCATAATTTCAGTTATAGTGAAGTATTTATATTGGATTATTACACTGTTATAATTCTTTTTTCACAATTTCAGACTTCTTGCCTCTGCCTTTTCTATATACTATATATAATTCAGCAGGTATTTTGTGTTCTTTAGCAAAACTCCTGATTCTTTCAAATTGTCTTTTTTCTTTTTGACTTGGATAATACTTGTCTTTAGTGGTTTCTTTGACTTCCACAACTTTTATAATCTTTCCTTTTTGTAAAACTATGAAATCAGAACCTTCTTGCGATATTGCAATTTTCAGGACATTTATTTTACCATATTCTTTTATCAACCTATTTTTAATCAAATATTCACCTACATAGCCTTTTCTATACATATATTTACTACTCATTAAGAATATATATTGATTTCTATTATATTATATATATTATGGAGGCATTAGAAGAAGGGCAGGCTGATAAGTAGGTCTGGGGGCTGATCCTGTCCTTCTTTTACTCCATGTATTTATTATGCGACTGAATATAAATATCAACCGGGAAAAAGAACAAGTTTATTGGAAACTAGCACAACTTAAAGTCAAGTATAAAGCCAGTTCGTGGTTGGAACTGTTAGAAATATTGTTGGATATTGAGGAGAAATACAATGAAATTAGCAATTGATTTGGAAAAAGCAACGGAGATGTTTCTGGAAGGCAGTCTGTCTTACAAATATTTTGTTGAGAATATCGTAAAAGAAATTGAAGGCGTAGAATTGAAAGTACCTAAATTTCAGGAAGAATGGATAGACGCAGCACTTACACACCAGAATGTTGTTATTGCTGCTTCTAGAGGTTCGGGAAAAACACTTACTTTTGGTGTCTTATTGCCTTTGTATATAGCAACATATCACAGCAATAAAACTTTTTTAATCATATCACCTACTGAAGACAGAGCTTTTGAAATCTTGCAAAAAATCAGATATACTGTTGAAAACAACAGACTGCTTAGATTCTTAAAGCCAACAAGTGTGTCTGGAACTTGGACTAAATCTAAATTAGACACTTCAAATCACTGCGTATTTTATTCCAAATGTTTGTCACCCAACTTGAGAGGTTATCAAGTGGATTATCTTTTAGTTGAAGAGTGCGGACAGATACAAGAAGTGGATATGTTCTTGTCAGCAGTTTTGCCAACAATATATGCTAAAAAAGGGAAATGCATAGCAATAGGCACTCCAGAAACAAGTTATGACCTATTAGCAAGATTGAAAAATAATCCTCATTTTTATAGTTTGGAATATCCAGCTATTAAAGACGGAAAACCCTTATGGCCAGAAAGGTATTCCATTTCTAGGCTGAAAGTCATAAAAAGAACAATTGGAGAACCTCGATTTAATAGAGAATATTTGCTACAATTAATGTCTGACGAAGACAGAGCTTTTCCTTCAGATGTTCTTATATCAAGTTTGGATCACAACAGAGGATTGTTAGAATATGGAGACACAACAAAAAAGTATTTTGTGGGTGTAGATTTAGCAGAATCACGAAAGGGCGACTATACTGTCTTTATGGTTCTTGAACAACAAGACGAAGGCAGTTTTGCTATAGCACATATGGAAAGAATGAGGGGTGTTCCGCCAAACATTCAGGAAAGAAAACTGGAAGAATTGTATGAAAGATTCAAGCCACTAAGGATAGAAGTAGATAGAAGTTTGTTTGGTCATGCATTCATAAGTAATCTGAAAAGCAGAGGACTTCCAGTAATAGGTTTTGACTTTTCTCCAAACAAAAGAGGAATGATTCTCCATTCATTACAAAGAGCTTTTGAAGATCAGAAAATTAAGATACCTTACAACAATGAAGCAGAACTCAAAATGAAAACTTTATTGCATGAACTTTCATATATTGATATAACTAATGGAAAATATGTTAGCAAAACAAGACACGACGATTGTGCTATAGCATTAGCTTTAGCTTATTATGCTGCCTGTAAATATAAGACATGTATTGTTTATGGAGCAACTTCACAAGTTAATATATATAATAATGTATCTAATTATGGGGCTGAAAAAAGTTATATTGAGCAGAGGGAAAAACATGTGGAAATGCTTAAAGAACAACTCGGTTTGGACTAAATTATCCAAACTTCTAAAATCTGATAATGCCAAATATGTTTATGCTTCTGCAGCATACATCTTAATTTCCGGAACACTATTTAATTGTTTTGCAATGACTTGCTTTAACAGCAAGTTCGATTATGTTAGTGTATTGGGTTATGGCTACGTCCTCTTTTTTATTCGTTACGAACTCGTAGAACTCGTACGAGACATTAAAAGAAGAAGATGATACCATTAAACAAGTATATATTGCGGGAAGAAAAACCAGCAACGCAGTTTAAAACTTCATCAGTCAAAACTACAATTCCTGAATTCAAAAGACTGGACTTAGCAGAAGCAGAAAGGATATACATGACAGACGCTTTAGTTCGAAATGCTATAAACACTTCTGTTCAATTGTTTGATTGCGATTATGATATAGAAGCTCCTACGAACAAAATCAAAGAAGAAGTTGAAGACTTTTTGGATAGTATTGATTTTCCGCAATTAAGAAGAGATATTGCCAGAGATGCGTTTGTATACGGAGATGCTTGGTGTGAATTAGTTTACAAATACAATAAACTAATAGGTGTTGTGAGTTTGAATCCAAGAACAATAGATTATCAGAAAACAGATATGGGAGCAATAAAATTAGATAGTTATGGAAATCCTGTAGGCTACTTACAAACAGTAAATACTGAACAAATGCTAGATCCTGCAGTTCAAAGAAGACTTGTAACTATTGGCGGTGTTACAGGAATACCTCTACGAAACGATCAAGTTGCCAGATTCTATTTTGATAAGATTGGTAATGGGTGGTATGGTTTGGGGTTAATAGAACCAATATATTCTGTTACCTTAGGAAAAAATGAAGCTGAAATGGGTTTATCTCATGTAATACACAAAGTAGGATTTCCTATAATAATTATGAGCGTAGGTGACGAAGACCACCAACCAACTCCTGATATGATTGATTCAGGTTTAAACATGATACGAGATCTTAATTACAAAACAGAATTGTCAATTCCTTATTACATGAAAGTAGACACTCTTAAAGTTACAAGAATTGAAAAATTGAAAGAGTTTTTAGACTATTTCATAGAACAACAAATAACTGGAATGGGTTTGCCAGGAGCAATAGCAACTGGGAGAGGCGAAGACGTCAATAGATCTACATTAGTATCTCAGATAAAAATATTTATGAAGATTAATGACGCTAGAAGAAAATTGTTTGCAGATCAATTCAATACTCAAATATTAGCACGATTGGCTAAATCTCGCAACTGGCATAGAACTCCCAAAATTGTTCCCAAACCCTCAGATATAGAAAACATACTTGAAGGCGTCCAAAAGGATGTCAAGAAAGATAAAACCGGGGAAATAGGATGAATCTTGTATTCCTAGGAACGGGTCCTGCCATAGCCGTAAAAGGCAGAGGAAAAAATTACAGGAGCAATTCCTCTCTGCTGCTAGAAACAAAAAAAGGCAATATTCTTATAGACGCTACACCAATGATAGAAGAACAATTGTTCAAGAATGCTATAGATAAAATAGATGCTGTTTTAATTACACACATGCATAGTGATTGCGTAAAAGGTTTGCCTAAAGTTGTTGAGAGATTTGGCAAGATACCCGTTTATACACTAAAACACAATTTCAACTTAATTCATGAAATCTGGCAGACTTTAGAATTAGAAGAACATGACATAACACCCGGAAAACCATTTCAAGTTCTTGGTGTTCAATTCACACCTTTTAGAGTAATTCATGCAGAGCCGTTTCCTACTGGCGAAAAGTACCCTTGTTTAGGCTTTAGATTTAATGATGTTTTATATGCTGAAGACATGGAATCTGTGCCTTCTGAGTCTGAAAAATATTTTGAAAATGTAGATTTAATGATAATTGATGCTGCTATGTATTTTGATCGCAAGATAAGAGGGCATATGAATACTGAACAAGCGTTACAACTAATTAAGAAATACAAACCTAAAAGAGCAATTTTAACTCAAATAGGCAAAACTTACCCAGATCATTATAAAGCTCAGAAAAGAATAAATGAATATTGTAAATTTCATGGAATTTCTACTGATGTAAGATTGGCTTATGATGGGATGGTAATTGAAAATTTACAAGAAATTTATGAACTTTTTAGGTATGTTGGGAGCAAAAGATTGAATGCTGACGAAATACTAGCAGAAATTCCAAAAGATACAAAAACATTTTTTGATCCTATGACTGGCAGTTCTGTTATAGCTTGGAGAATGAAACAAAGAGGAGCTAAAGTAATTGTTAATGATATAAGTCCTGTAGCATATTACTATTCTAAAGCAATTTTAGGCAACTATAAACTGCCTCAAGAAGAGTTTGAGAAATTCTTAAAAGCTAAACCTGTTGAAGGCTGGCTTACTAAATCAAATCTAAAAAGACCTGGTTCTGTGGAATTAAGAAAATATATAGACGGTTTGGTTACTTATGCTCATGATCAGAAAAATCCTGTTAAAGACTTTTTGTTAGCTATTTGTGCTGACATGCTTACAAGATTTATGGGCAGTTTTGGAGTATTTAGACCTTACAAATGGACAGTCCACTCAGCTGTTGAATTTGCCAAAGCCAGTTATGCTGATATTCTCAAAAAAATAATACCTGGAGAAGCAGTAGTTACTAACAAAGATATTTTTGATTTGGAGATTCCAAATGTTGAGGTTATTTACTGGGATCCTCCTTATGACATTAAAGAAGGAGACGAAGTTCCATATACTGCTCATCAGTATAAAAATATAAATTCAATCTTAATGCAAAAAGATTTTGTAATACCTGAATTTGATAGACAAAAGATTCCAGAACTCATTGAAAAACTGGCCAAAAAATGTAAAATAATATTGGTTAGCACTTCTGATTCACCATATATTGATTATAAAAAAATATTATCGCAACACAAAAAGGAAGTAACAGTAAAGAAACTCAAAAGAAAAAGTAGAGGAACTCAGCCGTCTAGCGTCAGGCCTGAAGTCAGAGAGTATACAGATTTGTTATGGATTGCTAAGGATTCAGTTCAACTAGCAGAAAACAGAAGAACAGGCATATATTTAGTTAAACCACACGCAGAAATGATATACAATAATGAAAAAAAACTGATAGTGAAGTCAAGAAACTACAAAAATATGTTAGACAAACCTCTTTACTTGTTGGACAATGAGTTTTGTTATGGCATTATCAAACTTACAAATGTCAAGAAAATAAGTCTGAAAGAATTTGAAGAACTCCGAGAAAAACATAAAATAACAGAAACAGAACGAAAAGAATGGTGGGATGATAAAAATGAATTATATGCGTATGAATTTGAGTGGGTAGAGCATTTTCCTGAGCCCAAACCAGCAGCAGTTCCTAAAGGAACGCAGACTTTTGTAGAGAACTGGAGTTTCGCAACTACTGTTAAAAATCAAGAAGACTACAAATTTCACAGGACTTTAGAGTTGATACAAGACATTTACAATTACAATGCTCATAACATGGAAAATGAAGTACTGGCTGACGATTTTAGATTGGCAGTAGCTTATTACTCCAGAATTCTGCAAGGCAAGAAAATCAAATTCACTAAAGAACAAATCATTCAATTAGCAACAAAGATATTAAAAGAGATAGCGAGAAGAAAGAAATCTGGAAGAATGAATTGGACTGCTAGTCCAGAGTACGGTTCAGAAGCTTACAAAAAATTATGGGAAGCTGTTGATTTGACAAAAGAAGAAAGAAATATTTTATTGGGCATAAGTCTTAATTTTGAAGCTTTGAAACAAAGTATAAATATATAAAAAGCAAATAATAGATTATGACAGAATACAAAAAAACCAATAACCCGAACATAATCAAAAAAATAGAAATAATTGAGAGCGAAATACACCTAGATAAACTTGAGAAGCAAATCTCGGAACTAAAGGCACAACTGGATAATACTCCCAAACCAAAGACAAAACCAGACCAAGAAACATTGGATTACTGGAATTCACAATTAGAAATGATAGATAGAGAAGAATTGAAAAAAAGATTAAAAGAGAAACAGGACTTTCTCAAGATGTTAAAAGGTTTATAATATGGCAATAACTTTTGACCACGAAAAGGAGTTAAGCAACATAATTTATTGGGATGAAAGTGCTTCAGAGTGGATAACAACTAATTATTGCGACCAAACAGACTTTGATTATTTTGATGATGATGCAACAGTTGGTGATGCTTTATATTTCGGCTGGGGATATTCTTATGGAAACAAAAATAAAAAACCACAACAAAGTTTTCACGATATAAAATTTTTTGTTGGGACTCCCTTGGTAGCCGATTCTATAACAGTTGCTTGGGAGTATTGGAATGGAAGTGCATGGGTTGCTATTCCAGGTCTTGTGGATAATACGAATGCTTTTCAGAATGCAGGTGAAAATTGGGTAACATTTCCAGTTCCACCATCAATGAGACCTAAAAATGATTTAACAGGGTCAACTTATGGCAGATGTGTCTGGGTGAGATGCAGGATTACAGCACTTACTAATTTAACAGAGGGAGGAGCCCAAAGCAACCAAACGGTGAAAGTAAAGGATTGGACAATAGATTTTGATACTTCTGTGCGTCTTTCGGATTTAAAAGATGCTTCTGATAGTGGAGGTTGGGGTGTAGTAGACAAATTAGGGGAAAAAGCATATCTGATTAAAGCACATATTAGAGCAAAGAATGGCGGAACTTTGACAATAAAAGACGGAGAACAATTACAATTAGGACATTATGATGGTGGTTCTTATTACAACACCTTTTTTATAGATTCTGGTGGGACAATCCAATTTGGAGAATTAGATGCGGATGGATTTGGAATAAACGGCGGTTCAATTTATCACACAACTTTTCGTAGAGAACCTTATAATTATATCAAAGGCAGTTTTAAATTCTATGCTTCTGTATACTACCATCATAATGGTTCTTTCGGTGACCCTGCATTCGGCAATCCAGGATTGATAGACATCAGAGATAGTGTTTTAAACGGAAATAGTTTGTTTTATTTTGTAGCAACTGCAAGTGGTAGTAAATTACACAGAACGCATTATTCGGTTAGTAGTAAATTATATCAGTATTCTGAGAATTTAGATATAAATGGATTAACATTAGCCAAAGATTGTGAAGGAATTCTTAGTGGTAAAGATGCTAATATTTCAAATGTTGAATTTTCAGATACTCAACAACTAATAGTTTATTATAACAGTTTGGTTAACTTATATGATTGTATAATCCAAAATGACAATATTACATTCTACTGGGCAGATACAAATGATAGAGTATATAAATATTTTCATTTCAATCTTAAAGTTATTGATAAAGACGGAAATGGTATTGAGGGAGCAACAGTTAAAATATGGGATAAAACAGGTGCATTAGTTGTGAATGCAACTACCGATACAAATGGGACATTGCCAGAGCAAACCTTAAAAGAAATCTATGTTCATTATGACAACAATGCTTCTCCGAAGAGAACTGAAACATATTATACTCCGCACACCATAGAAATCAGCAAACCTAGTTATCAGACATATAGAAAGAAGTTCACCGTGAACAAGAAAATAGATTGGCTAATAAGGTTAATTCATTCAAATGTCTGTGTTGACCAGGAGGTGATGTTACCATGAGATACCTTAAAACAGAATCTACGTATATTTTAGGCAATTTCACAACCGGCGATACTGTAACCATTACCATTTACAGATTGTCTGATGATACAAAAGTTGTGGATGCTGCCACATGTTCCGAAATAGGCACAACCGGGCGATTTAAATATCTGTTCTCGCAATCAGTCACAACAAAAACAGAATACTTGTGGATTATGACCAATGGCATAGAGGAACAACAAGGTAAGATAATATTGGGTGGTTACCCGGACGACATAAAAGCACAGACAGATAAGATGGACTTCGTTGGGACAGACATAAAAGCGACTCTGGATGGTGAGAAGGTAGTTTTAACCGACGAGACGGAAGCGCAGATAGATGCAATTGAGGCAGACACAGATGAAATCCAGAGCAAGCTACCAAATGATGAGATAGCGGGTTCTATCGATAAAACATCTTTGGAGAGCAAACATGGTAGTGGCTCGTGGGAGGGCACTACTCCCGCAGATGTTGCAGATGCAGTCTGGGATGAAAAATTAAATGAGCATCAAAAGGCTAATACTACTGGTTATGAACTTAAGCATATTACTGGTGGTATTGTACCGCGACAACCTTTGACTGTGAGAGACAAAGAAAAAATTTTGGAATATTTAGAAACTTTGCTGAAAAAATTAAATGCTGTAATAACCAAACTTTCTGATGAACAAATAAAAAAGCTTGCGAACGATTTGGCTCAACGATTAGTGTCTGACATTGAAAAGCAAAACGAAATACGTGACAAGATTTTGCTAAGTTTGGCTGATATAAATACATTGGAAGAATTATTTAATTATGAACGTAGAGCTAATAGCTCAGGAATATCAAAAAAAGAAACGAGAACTTCAGGAAACCATAATTCAAAAGCGTGAACAACTGAAAGAACTGGAGTCCAATTCTCGATTAGTTGAGTTAGAATTAAAAAATTTACAACGCGAATATTCTAAATTACAGAAAAAATATGAATTGCAAGAACAAAAACTACACAGTAAGTCAAAGAAATTGAAGCAAGTTGAAGCTCAATTAAAAGACTTACAAGCAAAATCCAAAGAAGAACTCGAAAAATATATTAAAGATTTACAACAATTTAAAGTAGAACTGGCAAAGAACAATACTAAAATCTTAGTTTTGTTTTATCAGAATTCAAAACTGCTAGATCAGGCTGTTGTATCCAATACAGACGAATTACTTAATAAAATTAGCGATTATTTTACTAATACTTCGTGTTCGCACGCTACAATAGTAAAAGGCTCAGATATCAAGAATTTGACGAAAAAAGACTTTATCATTGACGAATGCATTGAGGAGCATAAAGATAAAGTTTTGGGTAAACTTTTATCAAACCTTGAAGACAAAATAATTGTCAAAGATTTTATAAGTCTTGTTGGATCTACTGTTGAAAAAGGAGAAGGACATGATGTAGATATTTTGATAAGATTAGATGGTTTGGATTTCATAAAAAGAGCCATTTATACTTTGTTCAGAAAGAAATTAGATAAGTTAGGAATTGATAAGGATGTTCATGTGTTTTTTGAGCCTACTGGACCTGCAGATTCTTTTATACCTTTATATGATTTGAAATTGGAATTGAGAAATCCATTTAAGAAAATAGAAATGAAAGAGTTAGACTTATCGGAAATTCCAGTGCCTTATTTGCCTCAAAAGCCTTTTGGTTCTGCATACAATTCAGTTGAGGATTTGCTGAATAAGGCAAAAGAAGACACAGAATATTACGTTGAAAAGAAATTCAACGGCTTTCATGCTTCTATTGTCAAAAAAGGCGAGGCAGTAAAGATATATTCAGAGCAGAAAAAAGACATTACTTCGGCGTTCAAGACTCTTGTGGAGGACATTAAAAAACTAAGCGACAAGGATTTTTACGTAGATGGAGAATTAGTGCCATACGATAAAGAAGGAAAAGCTTTGGGAAGGCGTCCATTAATGAAATTTATAGGAGCTGTAGAATCTGGAAAGCAGGTGGACGATTCTAACATAAAGCTGCATATCTGGGATATTATTTACTATGATGGCAATGATTTAAGAAATTTGCCACTAAAAGACAGGAAAGAATACTTGAAAAAACTTAAACTAACTAATAGAATCACAGATACTCCTTACAAACTAGTTAAGGGAAAAGCAGAACTTGAAAAAGCTGTAAAATGGGCAACAGCATTGCCAAGCAGTGAAGGAGCAGTTATAAAAGAAGCCAATGCTCCTTATACCTTTGACGAAAAATCTCGTGCTTGGTTGAAATATCACAAACTATATGATATTGACTGCGTTGTTTTGCAGCAAAACAAGACTTCAAAAGAAGGAACATACAATTATAAAATAGGTGTGTATGTAACAGAAGAGCAAGCCAAGAAAATAAATCCAGACAGACTAACAGAATTCAACGGCAGAAAAGTTCTGGATTTGAAAAATACATTTAATACTACTGAAACATTTAAACCGGGAGATATTATCAGTGTAGAAATAGAGGATATTTGGAGACATGAAACTCCAAAAGGCATTTATTACTCTATACACAAACCAAAAATAAGGCACATAACAGAGAAAAAAGAAACCACGCCATTGTCTGAATTGGATAATTTAGTGTGTTCTATTGGCTCTAAAGTTGTAGAAGAACAAGAAGTTGTTGTTAAGAGAAATAGCAAATTGCCTAAAGAAAGTATTGACGATACAGAAGATTCTGAAGGCGGAACGAGAAGTGAAGCTGCTCAGAAGTTTTTTGAAGAAAATTGGCATAATTTATATCCTAAGTCTGGAAAAGGAGAATGGGTATATCAGCTTCATTTCAGAGGTTTGTCTGAACAAGAAGCAAAGACTCTGGATCTTAGAGGTTTATTGGTACAAGGCAAGCACTCTGTTCACGGAGATTTAAGATTGAGCAATAATGGAACATTACACGGATTTACAGTATTTGAAGGTTCTGCTAAAGATATTCCGGTAAAAGAAGGTTCTAAATTGATATATATGGCACAATACAAAGGAGAAACTAAGTTTGAGAAATTAGAAGTGGCTCCCAAACAATGTCAGCCACGAAGCTGGCTCTTAGTTGGTCGAGACAAACCTTATTTATCTCCGCCAAAAGGTGTTGGAAGCACAACGAACAAGTGGGCTAAATTCTTTGCATTGGACTGGGGCACTTACGAATTAGGTTGTGTTAGAGAGCACAGCCGCGAATACTTCTTGTACGGTAACAAAATGAAAGGAAGAGTTTTAATCACTTATGCTCCTGTTGCAGGCACAAGAAAATGGCTTATAGATTTTCCAGTAGACCAGACACCTTACGCAGAATCTCACAATTTGAATGAAGTAATAGCAGAGTTAAAACAGAAGAAACAAAAGTGGTTGATATGGTGCAAACCAGGAGAGAAACCTAAAAAAATTAAGATAGATTAGCGTCAATTCTGTCATTTCTGTCATCTGTTTATTACTTTAAAATAAATACTCTTGTTAATCTTTTAAATCTATGGGAAAGGCAAAAATTGCTTTTGTCAGAAAAAACTGGCCTTTAATGTCTGCTGGAAAAGCTAATGGTATAGATTATACTGTAGATGTAATTAAAGATGCTTATGACAAGACAGTATGGGATAGAAAAACCTTATCTATATTCTTAGATCACCGTCCATATGAAGCTGCTACATGGGTTGGCGAAGTTAAAAACCCTCATATAGAAGGCGATAGCTTAAAAGGAGACATTTATATTTACGATCCAGTTTTGGTTAATAAATTAGAAGCAGGTGCTAAATTTGGAATATCTCCAGAATTAGAAGGAAGGGAAGAAAATGGAGAAATGAGAGAAATGAGATTCCTTAACTTTAATGTGGTATTTGAGCCTGCTGTTAAAACAACTTATTTGAATAAAGACGGTAAAGAGGTTAGGACAAATTATATAAATCAAAAATTCTTTCTCTCCGCTCAACCAGAGAAAGAAGTTCTTATAGAGCAGGTTGTTGATCCTGCAATGGCACGCTTCTGTTTTGTGGATTCTGACGGCAATCTTTGCCGTTGGTATCCGCAAAATGGGAGAATTTTGAATATGCAAGACGAAGAGAAAAAAGAAGGGAACGACGTCAAGGAAGAAACAAAGACTGAAGAAGCAAGCAAGGAAGAGCCTAAACAAGAATCTTCTCAGGAATCTACACAGGAATTATCAGAAATAAAAGAAATGCTTAAGAGAGTTCTAGAAGAAAACAAAGCAATTAAAGAAGAACTAAAGAAAAAGAAAGACAAATATCCAGAAGAAAAGAAAGAAGATTACCCTGCACCCGAAGAATTAGCAAAGAAAAAGAAAGAGAAATATCCTAAAGAGAAATACCCAGAATATCCAAAAATGGAAGAAGAAAACAGACAAAAATTGGGTGAGGACTTTCCAGAAGACATTATTGAGGCTTTGAGAGAAGTTAATTCTGAATACACAGACTTCGTCAAAGAATACATAAAAGAACACAAAGGCGAAGGAAGTGTAGCAGAATTAATGAAAAAAGCTGCAAAAGAGTGGAAAGCAAAACAGAAAGAGAAGGAACAGGAAGAAACCAAAAAATCTTTGCAAGAAAATAGGAAAACTGTTCCTCAAGCAGGAGAAACTCAAAAACTATCAGAAGTCCAATTTGAAGAATTGGATGCTGAATTGGCAAAATTCTTGCTTGAACAGCAAGCTACTCTATCTGAAAGGTGATAAAAATGGACGCACAAACATATAGGTTGGTTCAGTCTTCTTTTACTAAGAAGACACTAAGCGACTTCTTTTTGAAAAGAAGTCAAGTAGATGCAGAAGGAAACGTACAGAGAAAAATATACAAATTGGCAGATACAACAACTTCAACAACTGGCATGGCGACAAGCACACCTTCCACAAAAGGTATTCAGGGAATATTGTGGTTCAAGGAGATTATCAAATATGCAGAGGACTTGAGAAGATTTGACCAAGCAGTCATGCACAACGAATACATGGTCAATACAGGAGCACACGAAGTTATGGTGCCAAGAGCAACAAGTCATTTATCTCTAAACTATTCAACTAGTGAAGGTTCTGACAGAACTTTAACAGAAATGGACAATATAAGCACTGTACCAGTAACATTATCCGCTTCTGATTTCAAAAAAGGCGGAGTAGCTATTTCAAAAGAACTTGCTATGACTTCAATGGTGGATTTATTGGCACACGCAAGACATGTAATAACTCAGGATTTGGCAAGAGATTTGGACGTAGCAATAGCTACAGAACTCCAAGACACATCTGTAACTAATAGAGTATTTGGAGGTTCTGGAGTTTCTGATCCTAGTGGTTTATCCACTGGAGACGTGCTAACAACTGATTTAATAGCAGACGCAATGGAAAAATTGGAATCCAACAACTATGTGCCTAGATTGCTATTTGTTTCACCAGCACAGGTCAAAGCATTCAGAAAAGACAGTCAATTTGTAAATGCAAGTGAATATGGAAGCAACGAAGTGGTCTTAAAAGGAGAAATTGGACGGTACTTGGGTATTAGAATAATAAAAACAACCAATACACCAGCATACAGTTCAGGAGCAACAGATACAAACCAGAATACAAAAACCTGGGGTGCAGCTGGACACTGTTGTATAATGGTAGGAACAAACAATTGGGATCAGTTAGTAGCAGGAGTTGTTGCTTGGAAAGAGAAGCCTAATGTAGACTATGAATACCACAAACTCAAGAGCAAGCACATATTCTACGCAAATCAGGCTTACAAAGTGAAGCTATTGGAACCAAAGGCAGTCTGTTTAATAAAAGTGACAGACGCCTAATTCCTTTTTTTATTTTTTTGTATTTTTTTGGTATTTTCAATAGTTGATATAAATACTTCTATTACTATGTTATAGTATGACAGAAGCATACAGATGGGGTTTTCACTCTGGTAAGCTTACTGTAAAAGACATTTTAGTAAAGGATACTTTAGAGATAAGAGGCAATATGTCTTTTGGTGACGCTTCTGCAGATACATTTACTGTTACAGGTCGGTTAACTGTTAATGGAGGTTTGGTAATGAAACATGTCAGCAAATCTTCTGCTTACACAGCTAGTGTTGCTGATTCTATTATTGGTGTAGATACAACTAGCTCAGCAGTTACAATTACACTGCCAAGTGCAGGAGCTATTGCAGGCAAAGTGTATATAATTGCTGATGAAGGCGGAAATGCAGGATCCAATAATATAACTGTAGCTACAGAAGGTTCAGAAACCATTGATGGAAGCAGCACAGCAACAATAAATAGCAATTACGGTACTTTAAGGATATATTCTGACGGAACAAATTTCTTTACTTTTTAAAATTTTTGTAAATTATGGAAAATAAATCTAACAGTATAGAGACTCAACAACAGAAACTGCCAAGGCAGATAATTATAGAAACTGACGGCGATTCAATACATATTGCTAAATTTGAAACAACACCTTTAGAAGCAGCAGAAATATTTAGAAGATTGCTTAAAAAAATGGCACAAGATTGGTTGTAGGTGATATTTATAGTTAAGGGTTATTTAAATTATGGTAACAATAAAAGGTCCTTTAAAGATTAAAAGTGGAGAGAAATTGCCAGACAAATTGGCAGATGCAATTAAAAAGCAGTTTGGAATTAAAGAGATTAAACCGGAGAAAGCAAGACCAGAAGCTAAAAGAACAGTATATACTAAAGAAATGTTAGAAAAAATGGATTATAACAAATTGAGAGAAATTGGATATAAATTTAGAGTAAGAGGCAGAAGTAAGAAAGGTCTAATTACAGATATACTAGCAGTTCAAGCTGGAAAGAAAAAACCTGAGTTTTAAAAATGCATTTGATTGCTTTGATAGAACATTCTTCAGGAGATTGGGAAAAATTACAAGAGTGGATTCATTCTATTCCAGTTAAGAATTTGAAAGGCGAAACTACATATCCTTGTTGCAGAGAATTAAGATTGTTAGATATTACTCTAGACGAATCTTGCGTTGATCAGTTATTGGAAAGACTGCCTAAAGGAACAGGGCATGTAAATCCTAAAGACGTTGAGAATATGAGAGAAATGATACAAGCAGTGACGCCATTACAACCAGTAGATTTAAGCAAAATGGGAACTAAAACATTAAACAATCAAAAACCACCTCAAACATTCTGTTATTTTATAATATTAGGAGCGATTCCTGACAGAAAGAATGAAGAAGGATTAGACTTATTATAAATATTTGTGGATTATTAAATTATGGTAACAACATATGATGCTGGGAATTTTGACGTAATTGTTGGCACTGCTACTGAAATAGCTAATGCTATTAAAGGAAAATCTAAAGACAATATCATAGCATTGACACATAACGGCACAAATTACTGTGTTATTATAGCCCGTTAGGTAGAATTAATATATCTTATGAGTAATTAATACATGGCGTTAGCATCAGTTTCAGAAGTAAGGAACATAATTAGTTTAACCTCTGATGATATATCAGACGAGCAAATAAACTCGCTGATAAAATATGCTCAAATACAAATAGCTCAAGAACTGTTTGTCTATCATGAAGATGAGGAAGTAGAATATATTGACGAAGAAAAAGACAACATTATAGACGGTTCTAATAAGGTATATTACACTCGTTTCTGGCCTATTGCTGACAGAAATCAAAATGGTGTTGTAGATTCTGATGATGTGAAATTTTACAAGTTTGATTCCGAAGGGAACAGAACAGAAATGACAATAAGTTCCATAGACGCTGAAAGAGGCAAAATCACTCTGTCAGAAGCTCCCACCACAGATTATACACTAAAAGTCACTTATTCTTCATATCCACCCAATATCACAAGTGATGATTTGAAAATGGCTTGTATATATTTGACAGCAGCTCTTTGTTATGCTAAATGCGACCCTACAATTTTAAAGCATTTAGACACGTTGGATATTTTAAGAATGCCAGATCCTTACAATAGATTTATGCAAATGTATAGAGACACATTAACAAGAATAAAGTCAAAAATGTCTATGAGAGGCGAAGATACCGAAACTGTTGCATTTGAGGATATACGAAATGAACTTCCTCGTAGAAATATCTGAATATGAGTGTAGATATAACTAAAGATACAATTGCACAAACAGTGCCTGAATATATAGCTGATGTGCTAAGAAACAACCTTACAGACAAGCAATCACCAGCAAGGAGTAGTTCTGAATGGATATTGGTGAATCACGAAGATGAAGCTCATATAAAAGGCAATTTGCCAAGAGTATACATTGATTACGCTGGCGGTTCTAGAGAAGCTAAAGCTCCGAATGTTATAGGTCCTGTAACAGTTCTTATAGATATAGAAATATGGTGCAGTGGTTCTAATGCTAAAACGCATAGAAATCAACTTGCTGACGAAATTACTCAATATCTTACAGATCAAGATTCTTCAGATGGAAGTAAAACTTTCAGAGAGCAAAGTTTGATGTTTGAGAATTGTAATGGTTCTAATGAAGATACAATAATAGACGATGTTTTAGTGAGAATTCATAAAATTAGTTTTCAATTTAGATATTACGGACATTAATTATGTTAAGCTTGGAATTGAAAGTCAAGGGATTAGAAAGGTTTAGAAAATTGACGAGAAACTTTCCAAAAGCAACAACAAGATTGGGAAAAGAAGTAAGAAAAAGAATTGCAGACGAGTTAGTAGATGAATTAGTGACTCAAACAAGAGCTCACAAGAAAGTAGTAACAGCACACTTGATAAATGACATTTATTCAAAAGTTGATAGAAATAGAACTGTTGTGTATTTTGGTAAGCCAAGAAGTGCTTATGCTATATATGTAGATTTAGGAAGCAGAAACAAAAGACCGCCAAACCCAATGAAAACAAGAATTGGCTATTCTTTGTATGAGTGGGTTTTGTTGAGAGGTTTGCAACCTAGACCAAGAAGAAGAACTTATCCGGGAACTAAAAAAGAATATGGAAGACCATATACGCCATCAAGAAAACAATTGGCATATATGATTGCCAGAAGTTTGGTCAAGAGAAGAATTAAAGCAACATATATCACTAGAAAAGCATACAGAAGAACTTTAAGGAAAATAGACAGAATTATAAGCGAAGAAGTTGAGAGAATCGCAAGAATATACGGACTCTAATATTCCAAATATATTTTTTGGTTCTTGCGTTTAACTTTGTATTTTTTTACTAATTGTTTATGATTTTTAAGCATGTCTTCGCAATTGCTAAAATCTTTAGAATACAAAATGCCTTTTTCAGTAAAATTGTCATGAAATCTTGTAAGAGAGTACTTGATCACATTTGTATGCCCAAATTTATATTTAGAACTGAAAACAGAAGTTATAATAAGTATATAACTTGTTCTGAAATTTTTAGGAAATAGTATATCTTGTATATACAAATCTTCACTCATAATACTGAGAACCAGTTTTTTTTGATATTTGAAGCTTTCCCAGTAAGGATAAGAGGTGAAGTATTGATTAATTTAGCGTGTTTAAAAATAATCCTGATAAACCAATACCCTAAAGAACCACTTGAACTTGCTTTGTTAAAATTAGGATCGTTACTGGCAGCAATTATAACAGTGTAATAATCTTTAGGCAAAACATAATCAAAATCCAAAACCAATTTACCTTTTGTTCCAGAATACTCTATCCGAATATCAAATATGCTAGTTATGAGATTAATCTCTTTGTTTTTATTGCGAAATTGGAGCAGCATAGAGTTTAGAACATTCGGCTTCAGAGCCATTCTTCTCCTTCTTCATTAACAGAGTCTTCAATCATGCCCAAAGGAACAACATAAAACCAACCTTTAAATTCTTTAGGATTTCTTGGTTCTGTGCGTTCAGGAATGATTATTCTCTTTAATGAAGTGAACTTAGATAAGAGCCAATACAACCTGTCCAGAGTTTTGCCTAAATGCCTTTTTACATTACCAGTATTTGTTGTCAGTCCTATTTGATTTTGAAGATCCTGCAAAAATCTGTCTTTAGCAGAGGCTTTTATGCGAATATCATACAATTTTATTTCAGACACATGAGGTATAACATCTCCAGTTCTGTATTTTCCTTCTTCTTTATATCGTCTGGATCTTATCCATTTTACAAATTGTTTGTGTTGAGTTTCTGGTCCTTCTGTTAGAAAAATCAAATGCATAATAGTTATTTTAAAATATATAATAAAGAACAGAAAACAATAAATATAAAAATAACATTAATTATGCATGGAACCAAAACCAAATGTGGAAATGGCAACAATAATAGCAAATGTATACTACGGACACCAGGCAGCGAGGATAGCCAACTTCAGTAGAATCAGAAACCTTATCAGAAGGAGATATGAGGATTTGCCGTTGAACATACCAGAAGACAGGAAAGAAGACAAAGCATATATTAATAGATATATAGACAAAAATCTTGAATTTCTACTTAAAGAGATAGTCAAAAAACAAGGCAAATTAAGCAAAGAAGAGCAGTGCTTTATAGAAGAATTTACGCAGATTGCTCACGAAACCAAAAGACTTGAAAAGAGATGCTTGAAATTAATGGACGAGTTCTTGGCTCACGAACCAATATGGCAGTGGTTACAAAGAATTAGAGGAATTTCCAAGGTCTTGGCAATTAATTTGATTAGAAATTTCGGTTATTGCGAGGAGGCAAAATCGCCCTCTAGCATATGGAAATTTGCAGGTCTTGACGTTGTAGACGGAAAAGCAAGAGTAAGAAAGCGAGGAGAAAAAGCACAATACAGACCAAGAGCTAAAGTTGTTAGTTGGTTGATCGGAGACAGTTTTCTAAAGCAAAGGACGCCTTATTATCGGGAAATATATGACAAAGAAAAACAAAGATTGGAAGCAATGGAATTCAAACCAGGAGAACTTCATGCGAAATATCCTAACAGCTATGGAGTTACAGATTTGAAATTGAAGCCTTTGCATATACACAGGAGAGCAATGCGAAAGATGGTTAAAAGGTTTCTGGTTCACTACTATGTCGTTGCGAGAAAACTAAAAGGTTTGCCGATAAGACCGCCGTACGTGGAAGAAAAGCTGAATCACCAACATATTGATGAACCGCCACTAACCGACGGCTTGTTTTAATTGCTTTTTTTATTTTTTTCTTTTTTTTTATTATAAGCACAAAGAACCGTCAGCCATTAAAAAAGAGAATTCACCATAGAAGACCAGCGAACTACTCTAAGCCATGTGGAAAGAAAGCAAAACCACTGAAGCTAAGCGAAGTTACAGCCCACACATATTTAGTAGACCCTAAAAACCAAAGCTAGCCATAATTATGAGGTCATACCCAAAAAATAAAGCGAGTAAAAATTCAGCCATCATAATTTAGCAGCCCATAAACACGAAGCGATTAGCCAATCGCTTTAAGAAAACCACCTAAAAATAGCGAACAGCTATGAAGGATTACAAAAACTCTGGGAGTTTAAGCGAATTAAAGCCAACGGGGAAAAAGTCAAACCAAAAGTGCTTAGCGAGCCAACTATATAAAGGGAAATTACCCATTATAGTTTAGCGACTTAGCCATTCACCAGCAGTAGATCCAAAAAGAAAGAGCGAGCCTCTAAAGTTTAGGGAACCCATGGCAGGAGAGCGAGCCATTCTCAAAAGAAAAACTAGTGGTGCCCGAAGACACTATGAGCGAGCCTGAAGTACAAAAAATAATCTGGAAAGAAAAGCGAGAAAAATGAGTCACAAAAAATTAGAAACCCAACCTAACAAAGCGAGCCATATGTTTTTAGCAAATCACAAAGCTTAAGCGAACAAGCCAGAAAAAGGTGAACTACCCTAACCTAAAGGATGGGGCTTCCTGCTTCAACAATGACACTTGCGGGAACTAACTTGAGTTCCCGTAGAGGTGTTATCTCCACAGGCACAAAGGGTTGTCCCAACCCCGATAAACCTCTCATCATTATATTCAGAGAGGCATTATAATCTCTATCAAGTTTTCCAAATTTATACTCTCTTGAGGTGTTTTTTGGATTTACCTTAACCACCATCCCACCAGTTCTTTCAACCTTGTAGGATAGCAGTCTTATAAAAACACCCCAAGAAACATCAAGTATTTTCTGTGCAAGATTTCTATTTTTAACCATGTTCTTTATCTTCAAATCCTCGACACAAATGATTTTGTAGTTTTTAGCATAGAATTTAGATAGTTTGTGTAGAAAATCGTTTCTTTTATTTACAAGTTTTTCAAATAATTTTGCTAATTTTCTTCTCTGTTTTTCCCAATTTTTAGAACCCTTATTCTTTCTTGATAGTTTTCTCTGTTCTATTTTTATTCTATTCAATAGTTTTTCATAAAATCTTGGATTTTCTATGTGTCTCCCATCGCTATCTGTTAGGAAGTATTTTACACCAACATCAATACCAACAATTCTATTATTTTCGCTTTCCTTATTTTTCATACCATCAACACAAACGAGAGCAAACCATTTGCCAGATTTGTATCTCTTGATTATTGTCTGTTTTATGTTTCCTTCTATATCTCTATGTAATCTTATTGGTATATCCCCTATTTTTGACAATCTCAATATATCCAATCTTTTACCCGTTTTTATGATTTTGAAACCAGATTGATTGTATATAAATGACTTGAACTTCTTTTTGTATCTCAATTTACCAACCTTATTGCCTTTTTTCTTTAATCGGTGTAATACTTTTAGGTTGTGTGATAGCATAAATACGACCATCTGCAATACCTTTGAATAAACTTCGTTTAATTCTCTCCTATCTTTTTTCAAAGAAACCAACATTGATTGTATTTCATATCTATGTATCTTCCTTTTCCTTGTTTCTGAAAGCAAATAGTTGTATAAATCTCTGCATATATCAAGTGTTCTTATTAGTTTTTCTTCTTGCTCTTTCTTTGGATATAACCTGAATTTATATGTTGTTTTCATTTTGGTTACCATAATATTTATATAACCCAAATTTATAAATTATTTATGGTTCGCTCTCATCCCCTTCTTGAAGGGAGGAGACTTCCCGCTCATGAGGTTAAAATTACCAAACAAGAAGTGAATCCATAAATAAATAGAGTTCTACCAAGACTCAGCAAAAAACATAATATAAATAGTTGAAGAATTAATATTATGAAAACAAAGAATTTGGAAGACAATAAACAGTGGATACTTAACAATTCGCAAGAGCCAATAACAGTATATGATTACGCCAGACAGAGAGATATTACACTTCTGCCAGGGCAGACAGTAATAATCACTAAAGCTCCAGAAACAAAGCAAGATACGAAACCAACCAGAAAAAAACAAGAAAAAACAAAGAAATACAAAGAAGAAACAGAAGATAAAGAGATAGATTTGGCAGTTGATATAAATACTTCTGCAGAATAATAATTGTATGGTAGATGCCTGGACAGAATGGGGACTATTAGCTATCTGTCCCAAAGGAGGCAGTTTTATAGAATATAACGGAAGCATAGACAGAGATTCTTTAGAGATAACTCAAGGAACTAAAGATTTTGATATAATACACTTATTAAATGGTGGTTGTTTGGAAAAACCAAACCCTGAAGGAGAATACGTTATGTCTTTTGATATTTACTTTACAGACTTAGATACTACAGATAACTCCGGAATTTTACAATTGTTTCACACAACAAAAGCAAACTGGGACACCACAGGACCTCTTTCAGTTACAAATAGCAGAAACAGAGATCAATTCAAAGTGGTTGTTTTATTTACAGAAGATACTACTGTCACTTCTGCTGATAGTGCAATAACCAACAAAGCTGCATGCAGGTTTATACTAACAAATGCCAGATTTGTTGAAGCAACACCTGTTTCTTTTGGAGATGGAATTCTTAAAGTAACTTGTAAATTCAAAGCAGCACCTTATACAAAAGCAGGTGCAGGAAACTTCACAGTAGAATCAGCAACAAGTTCAGACAGCTTAGATGCAGTTCCAACTTTTAGTTAATTTTTGTTTGTTTTTTTATGGATAAAAGTACTAAAGAAGCTCTTTTTAAAGTTTTGAAAGAGAATCCGAAAGCTTTGTATATAGGTTCTCCTACTGTTAAAGAGCAGTTTCAGCAAGTAGCATTAGAGAATTTTAACAACAATTACGGAGCATTTTTGGATTTTTTGTTTTATTTCTGGTTGTATAACAGAGACAAAATAAACTTTCAATTAAATGAGAAAATCAAAGATTTGGAGGAAAGAGTTAAGAAACTGGAAGAAAATAGTTGATATATATACTTTTTTTGTTAATATAATATTGAAGGATGGATATTGAAAAATTTAAGTCTCATTTGGGAAAGGCAAGAGAGTATAAAATAGGCAGTGATACTTTTTACTTTAAACCATTGACTGTTGAGTATTTGCCTGAATTGTTTACTATTATTAACAAATTATCTATAAATACTGAAGCTCCTTTAAGCAATCTGGACAAAGAATCTGTGAATACTCTAACAAATCTGGTAAGAGCAATGATTAAGAAATCTTATCCGAATTTAGAGCAAGAATTTACAGAAAAATTGGTTAAAGAAGGGAAATCTGAAGAAGAAGCCAAAAAAGAAGCTCAAAACATAATAGAAGAATTCATATTTGCCAATTTCTTTCCATTGGTTACAGCATTGTTTGAAGTTAATGATTTGGGAGCTCCTAAGTTGGAAACAAGCAAAATGAGCAGTTTGAAGGCTCATATGGAACAGTTGAAAAAGGCAAAAGAAGCTAAAAATGCCTGAAAACAAAAAAACTGTTAATGAATTGATAACAAGAGCTTTTGCTAAAAAACCAAGATCTGATTTTCTAATACAGGCTCACCATGCTTTTATGATTAATTATGGTTGGATTCCTTTGGAAGAATTTAAAAATTTACCTATTCCCACGTTTTTGAACTTGTCCGAACAATTAAAGAAAATGGCGGACGAAATAAATAGAAAGTCAAGGAGATAAGATTATGGCAGAACATACTATTGACATGAATGTTGTATGGCGTGTACGTGGAGAAAGAGACTTGAGAAAACTCCAACAACAACTGAGATTTTTCAAAACTCAATTAAAAGAAATGCAAGCAGCTTTAGAAGAGCAAGCAGAAGGTTACGCGAAATTAGGAGCTGGCATGAAGGAAGCCGTATTAAAAGGTGGTGTTCCTTCTATTGACAAATTGTCAAATGCTATTGAGATTACAAAAGATCAAATAAAAGAAATCAAAAGGCAAATGGCAGACTTTGGAAAATTGACAAGTCATTTAAGAATACCTGCTGGTATGTTAAAGAAAACTTTAGAAGAATCTGGCGTGGCAATAAACAAAGAGGGCAAACTTATATCTGCGACTACTGGTCGAGCAATGCCTTATACAAAGGCAATAGATAAGATAATACAAGCACACTCTAGTTGGGGTGGAGTAATGACTATGGACAGAGACGCATTTATAGCTTTGCGAAAACAAGGTTATGAGTTTTTAGGCACTGGTGCTAAACTTGCTACATGGGTAAGAGAAACAACACATGGTTTACATGGATTTAAAATGGAGTTATTGTCTGTAATGTTTTTTGGAATGCAACTAGCTGGTGTAGCAAGGAGTTTATTACGTCCGGGTTTAGAACTGGTAGGAGCAACGGATGTATGGACAGCAACATTACAAGCAGTAACAGCACCAACATTAGCTAAAATGATGCCTGATTTCGTAAGTTTTGCGGAAACTTTAATGAGCTTACCAGAGCCGTTAAAAGATGTAGCTACAAAGTTGCTAATTGCTACTTACTTTGGCGGTCAGTTCTTGTTTCAACTCGCACAAACAGCATTGTTCATGGGTGCTGTAGAAGGTAATGCATGGAAATATATAGTCCCATTGAGTAAAATTGCTCTTTTATTGACTGCTGCATATATAGTAACAGAATTTTGGAACAAACGATTAACAGATTTATCCAATACACTAAGCGGTTTAGAAGAAAAAATACCATTTCTCAAAGATATTCGTGATACTCTTGCCAAAGCATTTGAGCCAGCTAAATGGGCTCCAAAACCATTGTCTCATGCTTTAGGAATCATCACAGGCATAGGTCCATTCGCTGCTGATGTTTTGCGAACAATATTTTTCCGAAAAGAACAAGATACTTCAGCAACTAAAAAACAAGCAACTGAAATGGAAAAGCAGGAAAAACAACTTCAAGCAGTAAATGACATTTTAAATTCAACTAACCAAACAATGTCTTCCCACATAGATATTACTAAATTAGCAGCACAGTATAACAGCACTTTACAACAAGCTACAAATTTAGTAAATTCTGCTGAGCAAGAATTGTCTAAAACATTAGTTGGAGAAATTGAAAATATATCTAGTTTGAATGACGTTACAAGCGGACAACAAAGTCTATTATCTACAATACAACCAGAAATAGTGGGTTATACTAACAAAACCAGTAATGCTACAGATAAAGTTTCTTCTTTGAATGATGTCGTAGGATATGTTATAGATTCGTTAAATACTCAAAATCAAGCATTTAACATCACTTCCGATACTATAAACCGGCATGTGATACCTGATAATATAGATTTAAGCGGACAAATCAAGAAAACAGCGGAAGCTTTTGACCAAGCCACTACTTCTGTACAAAATTACACTAAAGCATTGCGAGACATACCTCCATATGTACATACAACAGTTCACCAAGAAATAAAAGTAACAACTGTTGTTTCTCGCATAGTAAAAACAATTTATGAAGCTGGAAAAACAATAGCAGGTTTTTTAACAGGTAAAACAGAAAAGGAAATTGAAAAAAGAAAAACACAATTTGGAGGAATATTTACTAGACCCAGCGTAAGATTAATTGCTGAAGCTGGACCAGAAGCAGTAATACCTCTCAAAAAATTAGAGAGTTATGGAGGCAAGACTATTAACATTTCTTTGAGTCCAACATATAATATAACTGGTGTGTCTAGCAAGGAAGAAATAGAAGATATGATAGACGAAGCAAATGCCAGATTGATAGAAGACTTAAAATCTATGTTAAGGTGATATTATTATGGTAGTGCCTATTGTTATTAATATCTGGAAAGAAGGAAGCAACGTTGCAGCTTATAATGGCGTAAGTTGGAGTGGTGAGATTAAAATAGTTACTATATTAGTACAAGACAAAGGTTTGGAAGAAGTTATTACTAAAAACACAAAACCTTTGCGGTGGGCTCAACCAAGCGAACCTGACCCAAAAACAAAAGTATTTGATTTGCATTTACCACCAATACATACTTTTGAAATAACAGGCATTTTAGACAAAGTTCACCAAGTTTTGACCACAAGCAGTGTTAGTGCTGGTGCTTCTGTTAGTATTCCTGTTGAGAAAAGCAGCGGTTTTACTACAGGAGATATTACAATTGTTTCTCCAGACGGAACATTATCAGAAACAACAACTATTACAAGCATTCCAGACGACACGCATATTGTTGTTGATAGTTTATCTAACAGTTATCCTAGTAATTCTATAGTGAGTAGAGATCTAGATACCAATCCTAAAGACGATTTATTGGCTATTGTTGCTGATAAAGGTTGTGCTAATTTAATATACCGAGGAACGACATATAATATATCATTTAATAAAATATCTTTAAAAGACGTAGGTCCTATTAAAGAACAGTACGAAGTTAAAGTTTCTGTGTATGAAGGCGAAGAATTAACATGAGAGGAGACAAATTTATAGTTGGGTTCTTAATTTTACTAATAACAAGTAGTATTGTTTATATCACTCTGCAAGGAGAAGGAGTGAGAATTAGAGTGGACAACGACAAAACTACGCTATATGTTTTTGAGGATTCAAGATGGAAAGTGGGAGGAAGGGAATACAACAAATTATTTGAAGGGACTCATAAATTGTACCGAGATGTGAAAAATATTAAGATTTATACATACATAAACAGAACTTCAAACACAACTACTGTTATAAGGGAGACTCCTTTCAAGAGAGGACCTTTTATTAAAGATACATATTTCTTCAAAGGAAACATTACTGACAAAAAGTTGTTTCCAATATACCATAAAGTAGAGATTTACAATGCTTCTGGCTTGTTTTACAGGTATGAAGTCAGAGATTTGACTTGTTCTGGAAATACTCACAAATTAAAAGGAGAAACTTATTTGAGATTTGGAAGAAATGTAGTTGTTAAATTACATCCTAATTACAGGTGGACTTGGGTTTACAAAAGCGGAATTGTGAAGGCTCAGTATGATATTAAGAGTGATTATGAGGTATTTTATGTGAGATTGTTTGATCCTGCTTCCTTTTCTATAACGTTGAATTCTCCTGCTAACCAAACAGTAACGAACGATAATACACCAGATTTCAGTTTTACAGTATCAGGAACAGAAGCAAATTATTCTTGTGAATTATTTATTAATGATACAGGTTATGGAACATCAAAACAATGGTTTCCAAACTCCAGTATAGTTTTAGGTTTGAGTGATATTGGTACGCGTTCACGTCCAACAGTTTACCAAAAAGACAATATCTGGCATTTAATTGCTGGAAGAACTGCAGGGACTTTTGAAGGCTTCACATGGAATGGATCTCAGTGGGTTTCCAACTCGAGCATAGTCTCTGGATTGGGAGACGTTAGTCTTGAATCAGCACCGACGGTGTTTCAAATGAATTCGACATGGCATTTGATTTCTGGAGATTTTTATGGACAGTTTCACGGTTTTACATGGAACGAATCCCAATGGATTTCTAATTCAAGCATAGTTTCTGGATTGGGGGGTGTTGGATATTATTCAGCACCGACGGTGTTTCAAATGAATTCGACATGGCATTTGATTTCTGGAGATTATGATGGGTATTTTCATGGTTTTACATGGAATGGATCTCAGTGGGTTTCCAACTCGAGCATAGTCTCTGGATTGGGAGATGTTGGAAGCGATTCAGCACCAACAGTATTTCAAATGAATTCAATATGGTACTTGATTTCTGGAGTGGGTGGAGGAACATTTCAAGGTTGGCAATGGAATGGAACATCGTGGACAATTAGTCCCACTATAATTGCAGGACTGGGAGATATAGGAGACGATCCAGGTCCAACAGTTTACCACAAAGACAATATTTGGCATTTGATTGCTGGAAAAGTTGCTGGAACATTTGAAGGTTTTCATTGGAACATTTTGTATAACAATACAGCAGTAGTAATTACAGCAAATTCTTCTCTCGCAGATGGGACTTATAACTGGTACATTAACTGTACTGCTGGCTCAGTAACTAATCAAAGTGAAGTGAGGCAAATTACAATTGACACAACAAATCCTTTTATCTCTTATAATTCAAACACAGATTCTTCAGGAACTTATAATATTGCTTTTAAGAATTGGATTTTTACAAATGTAACTGTTTCTGATGCAAACATAGATTCTGTGAAACTTTATTGGAATGGAACGCCTGAAAACTTCCTGAATAATGATTCTTCTAACTATTGGAGCAACAAAACAGAATTACATGTAGGAATATATCAATTTTATGCTTGGGTGAATGACACAGCTGGTAATACAAACCAAACAGAATTGAGAGAAATAAATATAACAAAAGGAGCTACCAATACTACATTGTATTTAGACGGAGTGAGTGCTGACAGATACTACGAACATGGGACTGTAGCTGTTTTGAAAGCAAATGTCACAAATTCTGCAGGAAATTTAGTTTCTGACGCTAATGTTTGTTTGGATATAGACCAAATAGGGTATGGGGACAATTATGTCTGCGATAACGGAACTATTGAATACAATTTGACCACAAACTCTATTTTGGGAGAGTTTAATGATTCTACTACTGTGAAAAATCTCTCCTACACCAATGCCCCTGAAAATCAGACATTCTATATAAGATTAAACAAATATGACGAGGTTCAGAGTGCTTATATTAATATAACTGGGTTTCAAAATCCAGATTGGCCTCTTAACATTAAAATTTATGTAAATGATACTTTGGTTGATTCTATTACAGGATATTTGGGTCAAGGCAACCAAACTCTTAATGAATTGAGCAATGGAAACACAGCAGAAAATTTGAGTTTTAGCGGGGAAGGAACAAAAAAAAGGTATTTGAGATTGCCTAAAAGTTCTAATGTTACAAGTGCTTATTTAGACTTAAAAAGTTATGGTTACTCTACAATCACTAATTTTAGTGTAGGAGAATACACAGATAATGATGCTTCTGGTTTGGAGTTTGATGGTAATTATTTTTGGGTTCTTTCTTTTCCTACAGGTAATAAAAAAGTTGTGAAATTTTCAAGTTTGGGTTCGTACATTGAAGAACACGACTTGCATTGGTATTCAGAAGTAGATGTAACTAAATTGGGTTCTTATTTTTACACAGTTTATGATGGCGGGACAGGAGACAATTTTGTAACCAAATATGACTCTAATTGGAACGAAATAACATCTTTTAATACAGGCAACTATTCCCGCTATATTACAAATGATGGAACTAATTTATTTGTTAAAGAATTGGGTGGTGTTGTTGAATATACAACTTCAGGAACTCAAGTTAACTCTTATAGCATTAGTGGTGGAACAGGTTTGGATTATAATGGGAGTTATTTTTACACACGTGATCATGATTCTGATTGTAACATATTATACAAATATAATTCTTCTTTCAATCTAGTAGATACCATTGTATTTGACATGTTAGAGTGCAACGATCATGAATATTATGATGTTGAAATTCATGAAAATAATATGTTTGTCATACAGGACAAACAATACATACTAAATATTAGTTTTCCATCGTATTCTAATAGTCCATATATACAATCAGCAAACTCGGGTGGAATTGCTGAATGGAATTGGTCTGGAGAATTTACACCAGACAATGGAACCCAAACAGTAAACTTAAATGCTACTCTGATAAATGATTACTTATCAACATGTACTGCCGATTCAGAAGGTTATTGTAATGTTCCCATACTATTTTACTCTGGTTCAGCAGGCATTTTGGAAGTTTCAAACATAGAAGTTAATTATACATTTACAATAGAACCTACAAGAAACATAAACGCAACAGCAATCCAGAATTATTTAGATGCTCAAACTTCTTCTGGTTATTACGACATTCCTATAAAGATAAGTTCCGAGACAAATTCCACAATCCAGGTGGACAACATAAATATAACCTACTACGGAAGCGATAATATAACTGTTACTGCTCATTTTGATGGGAATGCTGACTATAATGCTTCAAATGACACCCAAATTGTGAAGGTCGTTTATTCAAGATTTAACTACTCGATCCCAGTGAACTATGGATACATTGAATTCACACCGAATTCTCCTACAGACAAAAATGTATCAGCTGTTGGAATGCTAGAAAATAAGCCTATAATAAATATTTCTTGGTTAAACTACGATCAACCCGCTGACTTATATATAAAAATAAACGAAACTCACCCTTGTATTAATATTACTTTTAGTACAAATTACAGTACACTTTATGAGTTAGCGTATGAATGGTCTAATGTGTGGGTAGAAAATTCAAATCTGACAAATGGCTTGAGTGGTTTTAGTTATACCGTTTATCCAGAAGTGTACTACAAAGGTGATGGTTGGAATATGATAGTTGGCTATGAGAATGGCAATATATATGGATACAGTTGGAACGGTACACATTGGGTGTCTAACAGCTCAGTAGTTTCCGGAATATCTGCAGTAGATTCTTATGCAGCACCTTGTGTATTTTACAAAGATAACATTTGGTACTTGTTAGAAGGTACAGGCAACTCAGATTGGCAAGGTTACAAATGGAATGGCACTCAGTGGGTATCTTATGCTAATCTAACATGTGGTTTGGAACAAACAGATTATGAAATGGCACCTAGTGTGTTTAAAAGTGACAACACATGGAAGTTGATTGTTGGAAGTCTGCACGGATTTAATGGTAGTTATCAATGGAATGGAACATGCTGGGTAATAAACAACAGCATAGGAGCTGGTTTAGACATTTTCACAGGATTAACACATATGAAGCCGGAAATTTTTAATGTATACGGTGATTGGTACTTGTTATACGGATCTTCAAGCGATATACATATATTCAAATGGAATGGAACGCAGTGGAACCGCAATACTTCGCTAGAATTGTCAACAGGTGTGAGTGCTAATAATGGACCTACAGCATTCAAAAAACAAGGTACTTGGCGGATAATTGTCGGTGATAGTACTGGCGATTTTAGTGGTTATGATTGGTTCTTATCATACCCATATATATTAAACACGACATATAAGGTAGTAGATACAAACAAAACACTCTCGCAAAACACATACATTTATTTAAAAGCAGATTACAACTGTAACTATACAGATCCTTACTGGAGATGGTGGATTCCGGAATTTTTGCTCAAAGCTTGTACTATAAATGCTGTTAAATGTGATTAATTATGGGACCTGTAACTGCTATTAGACGTGTGAGACCAACGGTCTGGATTCCTCCTTCCGTAACAAGTTCTTATGCTATAGAAGTTGAGACTTCAGAAGGGACAACAGATGTTACTGGTTATTGCGAAAAAGCTTCTTTTAAATCTACAATTCAACCAGGGGTAGGTACCTTTGAAGTAGTACTAATGAATCCCAATGACAAATTTACAGACAAATTCAGTTCCGAAGACAAAGTAAAATTAAAGAAAGATTATGGAACTTCTGCTACAACAATAAGAACTGTAGGTATTATAGAGAATGTAGATCAATCCAATCACCGTATTCGCCTTACAGGAAAACTCATAGCGAAAGAACTAATAGATATTCATATAACAGGAGATTACAGCGAACAAGAAATAACCAACATTCTAAAAAACATAATAGATCAAGTTAATGCTGAAATATCTACAAATTTTACATATGACGACTATGTAAATAATACAGGAGAAACAATTACAATATCTTTCAATAATAAATCTGCTATGGAGTGTATAGAGATATTATGCAATATTGCTGGGTTTGATTTTTATGTTGATAAAGACAAGAAATGTCATTTCTTTGAGGAAAAATCAATAGAAAACACGACAGATGCCGTAGTTCATAATTATAATCTATTGAAAATAAAAGGTTTCAGCAGAGATGTGGACAAAGTAAAAAACAGAATTGTTGTTCAAGGTGCGGTTGTGGACGGAATCCCAATATTATATACTACTGAAGATTCAACTTCCATTTCAGAATACGGAACCAGAGAAGAACTCATTACAGATACAAGTTTAACAACTTATGATGAGGCAAAGAAAAAAGGAGATGTAGAATTGGCTATGAAAAAAGATCCGCCTATAGTAGGTGAAGTTGAATCAACGCTTCTAGTGGGTTTAAATCCGGGAGATATGTTGAGAGTTTCTGCTCCAGCAGCAGGAATTGGACCAGACACTTATAAAGTTGTGGAATTTGAGGATATTATTGAAAATAATAATATTCCTAAAACTAAAATCAAATTGGAAAAATGGAAACCAAGCATTCCATTGGAATTCAGAGACTTGTTTTTAAAGCAAAAAGAAACTCAAGATATTGTGAATATTAACAAATTAGAACATAGTTATTTTTTCAGTTTTGACGATAAGACGAATATAGACGATTCTAATTCAAGCGGTTACGATACTTCGGAAGGATATTTGGTGTTTACAAGTGCTTCCGGTTACATGCAATCAACAGCAAGAGATACAGGTTCTAATGTAAGCAAATTTGAAGTCAGAGCATCTGGAGATAATTTGATAGGTAATGTTACGTATAAAGTATCAGTAGATAATGGATTGACATGGCAAACTGTAAATCTAAACACTTTAACTACGCCAACTTCTGAAGGGCACCAATTAAAGATAAGAGTTGAAACTTCTTCGACTGAGGCGAAAATAGCTACTTTAGCTGTTCTTTATAGCACTTAACATAAATAGTTTACAGGTAATTAATACTTATGAGAATAATATATGCAAGCACGAGTGAAGAAGATGCCAAAACTCAGGCTAAATTTATGGAAAAACAAGCAATTAGTGTGGGGAAACCCTTGAAAACTGAGGTGAAAAAGGAAGGGGACAGGTATTGCGTGTATGCTAACGGTAAAATTGTTACAAGAGTTGATGTTGTTTATTTTAAAGAAGATTTGAGAGGTGATGAAAAATGAAAAACATAAATTTAGAAGGGTCAGAAAAAGGTAAATTAAAAGGTTGGTTTGAATGGATTTTGCGAGATAAAAATGGAAACATAAAAAGCATGGGGAGAACTGACAATTTAGTTGTTACTGCCGGAATTGGCGAGATTACTGGATTGATGTTGTCTGATGTCGGCGGAACGGCTTTTGATTATCTTGCTGTCGGCACGGATTCAACGGCACCTTCTGCTTCTGATACGGCACTTGGGGCGGAAATCACAGATAGCGGATTGGCAAGAGCAGCTGGGACAGGTTCCCAAGAGACAACAAATGTGACAAATGATACTGCCAAACTAACGCATACTTGGAACAATATAACAGCGGACAAATCCATAAGAGAATTGGGTGTGTTTAATTCAGCGACTGGAGGGACAATGCTGGCGAGAGCGACACTTTCTGTAGATGTTAGTGCAGGAGACCAACTGACTCTAAGTCATAAAACGGTGCTAAGTGCAACTTAATAGTAGTAACAATTCTTTTTACATTAATTTTTTTATTTGTTTTGTAAGGGTTTTATTTGAGATTTATTATAACTTCTGGTTTTAATGCTATATCTCCGCATCCATCTCAAAACACTATTTGTGCTTATTCCGCATTGTTTACCTATCTGAGACAAGCTTAAATTTTGATTCCAATACAAATCATACAATTCTTCTTTTGTCAGAAACATTTTCCTTATTGGAGACTTCCACCTACCAAACTCCACAGACAACTGTCTTGCTTGACCCAAATTTCTTCTCGGTATATTGTATTTAATCATATAAGATCTAATAACTTGTCTTCCA
>Ga0190316_1000002_pt1 | contig 69104 bp, 99 predicted proteins | sample 48701112_MG_FD_161663 | JGI IMG/M metagenome (GOLD analysis project Ga0190316, IMG submission 161663) | Hydrothermal vent sediment bacterial communities from Southern Trench, Guaymas Basin, Mexico - 4870-11-1-2_MG | ecosystem: Environmental > Aquatic > Marine > Hydrothermal vents > Sediment ... | reverse complement strand
GCCGGTGTTTGCGGAGACCTCCATCCGTGCCTGGCGCTCACCAGGGCAGGTGCCCATCCGAGTGAACGAGGAAGGTCTCTGGGGTCGTGACGAGGACGGCAACGCCTCCCTGGGTTGGTCGTCAGTGGACGGCAAATCCTGGGGCGGACAGACGCTCGGCAAAGGCGACTTCCTGCTGGGACATGGCACTGAATATATGCTGTGGGACGCCAGCGCAGCTACGCTGAACATTACAGGGGGTATTACTGCCAAACGCGGTGAGTTGCAGTCGCTAAACGTGTCGGGGCTACTTGATATGGTCTCCGGCGGCAAAATCCGCGTGGGTACTGGCACGAAAGACGTAGACCTCACCGGCTGGCTCATTGACGATGCTGAGATCGTAGGCCAGAACGGCGCAGGTACGGATGAGGTATGCCTGACTAGTGAGGGAAAGGTCACGGCGGGGGACGGCGTAGAGATCAGTGGTTCTGGTATCAACATCTACGGCACAGATAACGCGCTTACCACCAGGGCTACCAAGACCGGCACAATCCAGTGTAGTGTTAACTCCGCTGGGGCGATTACAGCAGGGGCAGATGCGGTAACGCTCGACGCGAATGGTATTGAAATAAAAATGCCAAGTGTGCATCTAACCAAGGGAGCATATTCTTTTGGTTCAACAATCTCTCACCTAGATAAGGTAGGTGTATTTGCCAGTGAGGGCACTGGTCACGCTGGCGTTTTGCTTAGTTGTGGAGGGGTTACGACCTTGCCTGCCTGCGAAACAAATGCAGTGGTTGCGGCACAATCAGCAGCAACATATTTGGCCCATGCAACGATTTTGGCCTCCTCTGGTACAAAAGGGGCCTATCTAGAACTCCGGGCGGATAGCGATGCCGCTAGTTATAGTTACATAGTGGCCGATGCGGAATATCTGAAACTCGGTACCACCACGACAATGGACCTTCGTTACAATGGCGACTTGCGCCCAGTGCGCGGAGGCTCCACCAAGACCGGCTACATCTACGTACCGCTCACTGAAGTTGTGGTGTGGAACGGCGTTTCAAAGGCGGTAGGGACTTACGGCCTCACGGCCAGTGACTTGGGGATTCCTACAGAGGCGAAGGCGGTGAGCATTTCATTGATTGCCAGATTCGCACTCTCTGGCAGTGCCTATTATGCTTACGCACGCAAATATGGCGTGGATGAATCTGTGGTAGTCGTACACTCGCAACGAGCTAATACGTACATTGACGCCTGCGGCGTCGTGAATTGCGATAGCAGCGGGCGGATTCAGGTCGTGGTCGGCGGAGCGACTTCAAACTCTACATATTTACGGGTACACGGGTATTATATCTAATCAAAGGAGATTGAAATGAAGATGACGTTAGGAACCATCGAGGATATTTGTACGGGACGCAACTCGGTGCTGAACCAGTTGTTAAAGGCCGAGCCGAAACCACCAGTGAAAGTAGGGTATTGGCTAGGCAAGAATGCACGTCACTTACGCGCCGAGTTCAAGCACCTGAAGGATCAGCAGCGTGAGTTAATTCTGTCTCTGGGGGCGGAGCAACAGGAGAACAATCTACTTGCCCTACCTGAAGGAGACGAAGAAGCAGCTACCAAATGGGATGAGGGGTGCGAGGAGCTACGTGGCATTGAAGTTGAGGTGGACATTCACGTGTTTAGCCTCGATGAACTGAAGGACTTCAACCCAGGACCTGCGCTGTTCGAGGTGTTTCACTTCATGTTTGCCGAGAAAGAGAATTGAGGCTTACATTTCTGACGCTGGCCGACCTGCACGCAGGAAGTGCGTTCTCGGCATTTCCACCAGGGATGAAGTTGTCCACTGGCACACGCCCCCGTCTTAATCGCGGCCAGCTCTACCTCAACAAGGTGCTCAAGGAAATTCTGCGGCAGATACCTGACCGCCTAGACGCCATTTTGCTTCTTGGTGATATGACCGAGGGCGAGAACTACCACGAGAACGGACGCTACCTCACCGAGGGCGACCCCGTGTATCAGGGGCGCGCTGCTAAAGAGTTGCTGGATCCTTTCAGAGAACGTCTTGTCCCTGGTGGCCCCCTCTTTATGCTCAGTGGCAGTGGCTATCACGTAGGCAAGGGAGACGCTCACGAAGAACAGCTAGGCGACCTACTGGACACCACCAGGAATAGCGGGGGTGGGCGAGTCTTCTCTCACCTACAACAACCCATCTTTGGCAGCAAGACAGTCATGCTCGACGCGGCCCACCACCAGAGCTACACCAATACCAACCTGGCGATGCCCATCGAGAGAGAGGTGCGAGACTACTTCGAGAACGCTGGCCGTGGCTGTGACCCAGCCACCAAGCACCTGTGGCTGCTGCGGGCACACGACCACCACGGCTACAGATTGTTGCAAGACGAGGTTTCCACCGCTTGCGCACACATGCCCCTGAAGCTACAAGACGTATTCTCCCAAATGTCCAAACGTCCCAATCGCGGCAAGCCACGTTCGCTGGGGGCCGTGTGGTGGGAGATTGCGGATGAGCCACCCTATGTAGTAGCTCATCCTATGTGCTTTGCCATACCACAGACTGCACTCAAGCCCATATTCACCAAAGGAAAGAAGCGTGCCAATAAGTCCTAACTTTACCAACAATGACCTCTTGGAAGAAATACGAGCCGCCATCCCCCAAATGGGAGACGACTTCATGACAACTGCGGAGATCGCCAAGGAATTGGGCATCAGCCCCAAAACGACACGCGCTAAACTACACGAGATTCTGGACAGGTTGATACCTGGCAAAAAGCAGATTGTTACTATGAGCGGTGTCAAAACTTTTGTTCCGGCATATAAGATAAAAAAGGAGATCGAGAATGATCAAGAAACGACTGCACTTTAGCGGCGAACCCTGGCAAGAAACATACAATGGAGAAGTCTACAATGAGGTCTCATCTCCTCGCCCCTGGGTGAGCTGGTGGGAAGAGGGCGGTAATCCCTTTCCCTGGGACCCCAACAATACCCAGGGCTATCGACGCCCCGAAACCAAGCGGATCCCCAAGGCTCCGCCTTACCTCGACCCACCTCGTGTATTACCAGAAGAGGACTTCGCTTTTCAGAGCTTCACTTTCTATGGGGTACATCACAGTGGCCTGTACCAACAGATTGAAGTGCCAGCGGGTGCTACTGTTAAGGCAACCGGATATGCACATGCCTGGTATAGTGGCGCAGACAATCCCCACGAATCTTCTGGTGGCCCCGGCGATTTCACGCAGATGGTGGGCATCGACCCAACCGGTGGTACCGACCCATTCTCACCAAGTGTAGTGTGGAGTGCGCCGGTGAGCAACTACGACACCTATAAAGAGACTTCTGCGGCAGAAGCAGTGGCTGTAGACACCACCGTCACCATTTTCACCAGAGAGTGGTGCAAATGGCGGCTGAAGCACGCCGATGGACAGTGGGGCGCCGTAGACCTCGAAATCTCTGCCCCCACACCTCCCCCAGTCCCCCCAGACGGCACACTGAGCCTCGAGGCAGTCATTGCTCTACTCGAAGCCCACTGGCCCACCACGGAGCCACCTGTGACACCAGGGGATACTGTGGCGGGGATGACGCCCTACTCCATGCGCGATCCTGAGTGGGCCGCCGACATCATGGTCACGCGCCCATTGGGAAAGGCGGGCTGTGCTGTTACGGCATCTGCTATCATCAGTTCCCTGGTGGATAAGACCGTTACCCCAGGAGTGCTCAACACCAGGCTCAAGCTGGTGGATGGCTATACGCCTGTGGGACATCCCCAGGGACCAGACTTGCTCTACTGGGCCAAAGTGGCCGAGGTCGTTCCTGGTGTTCACTTTGTAGAATACGCCAAGTGGACAAACACCCCCGCTGATGTGGCTGCTGTAAAGACTGCGCTGGCTGCCAACGGCCAGGTTATCCTGGGTGTAGACTATGATCATACTGGCGACTACGACTCTCACTTTGTGGTGGGATATGCGCTGACCGAGGATGGTCAGGACATCAAGATCATCGATCCGTGGAGCGGAGATACTACCACCTTGCTCACACGCTATGGAGCTCCGGGCTGGGACCTGGCGCGTGCTATCTATGCTATGGCAGTATTTTCATTCCAGGCCACAAATACCAACCCCAACAAGGTCGGGCTGCATGTCCAGAATTGGACACAGGGTGTAGCTGACTTTGTTACGGCTGTCAAGCCCGCCGTCGTCAAGGTGTTTGATGTCAGTGACATCACCAAGGTGTGGGCCTGTAATCCCGACGCCCTAGTGGTCTACCGTCACTGGGTAGACGGCGACGGCACCTACCTGGATGGCGACATCTCGGCCAAAGTCAATCATTTCGTAGACAAGTTCGCGGGAGCCCTGGTGGCCCTGAGCGACATTCCCCAGGTACAGCAGGGGCTGCTGGCCGTTGAGAGCATCAATGAAGTCATGGCGGGCAGCAACATCGTGCGCGCCGTACAGTTCGACCGCGAGTTCATTCGAGTTCTGCGGCAGAAGTGCCCTCTGGTGCGGCCTGTAGTTGCGACCATCCCTGTAGGCAATCCACAACCAAACGAGATTCCGGCAATATTGCCCCTGGCGCAGGACATCGTGGCAGCCAACGGCTTCATGGGCTATCACAACTACTGGGGAGCCAGGGATGGGGTGTCGTTTCTGGAAGACGAATGGAAATGGTATGCGGGTCGTTTCGAGATGATGCAAGATTACTTTGTAGCTAATGGAGTTGCGCCCAACTGGGTGTTTGGTGAGACCGGCGCAATCAAGATCGAGACCACTGGTTACATGCCACCCAATGCTGGGTGGGTTGAATGTCTTGGCGAACTAACCAAATATGCTGCTGACGTAGCAACCTACAAGCGGCTACTCAACGAAAGCCGTTATGCCGCCAATGTGGTTGGTGGCTGTCTGTTCACGGTGAATACCATGGGTGGGTGGCCTAATTTCCGCCACGACGACGCTGTCTTGGCTAAACTTACTGAGGTGCTAAGTGCTTAACAAAAACATGACCAACGACGAGGTTGCATTGGATCGCGTGTGGGTTAAGAACCGCTCGCGCTACATCTGCGGCCTGTACCACAAATACGCAGATGATCTACTGCGAGTGCGTGCCGAACAAAAGAAGTTCTATCAGCGAGTAATGGCAAGCGCCCAGTTCGATGATGTAGAGGCCGAGTTTCTGTACTTGAGTATGCGCGCCATGAAACCCCAAACTGTGGTGGAGGTGGGGTCGGGTGTCTGCTGGTCTACGTCCTGGTTGCTACAGGGGCTGCGTGACAACGCAGCAGGGCAGTTAATAGCTTATGACATCACTGATCACACGGAACGCCTGCCAGAAGCCCTTAGAGAGCGTCTGGTGTTCACGTGTGGCGATGTGCGCGAGCAGGAGATTCCAGAGCACATCGACTTCTTGCTGTCTGATTCTAATCACAATGAACCCTTCGCCAGTGAGTTAATGGCAACCACGTTCCCTCGTGTGCGCCCTGGTGGCCGCATCTGTGTCCATGACGTGTTCCAGATAGCTACACCGGCACACGGAGAGGCAATTGCGGTATTCCGTTACTTGGACAAGCTGGGGGTCAAGTGTTACACGCCTGCCAAGTGCTTTCCCAAGACGTGGGACAAAATACAGGCCGTGCGTGCTGAGATCGGCATTACTGAGCCGATTCACTTCTGGGACAGCAACCCGCTGCTTATCTTCGACGTACCTAATTCACCCTCCCATGCGGAGAGATTATGAATATCGCTGCTATTTCCCTGGTGAGTGCCGACTGCGCCAATGAAGACAAGACCAAAGCGGTGGGCGACATCTTGCGCGAGCACGGCTGGGACTTGCACCTCAAAATAGACCCAGTGTGGCTGGGGTTCGCCTCCAAGCTGCACTGGGCGCACAAATGTGCACGCGATCTCACACAATACACACATCTTGCCTTCTTCGACGCCAGGGATGTAGTGGTGCTGGCCGGCCCGGAGCAAACGCTCGAACGATTCTTGGCATTCGAACACCCCTGGGTTTGCGGCGCAGAGCCATATCCCTGGCCCACTAATGCCTACGATCTCAACACCTATCCTACTTGTAACACGGCCTACCGCTTTCTAAATAGCGGGGTCTACATTGCAGAGCGCGAACACCTACTGGCGTGCTTCGAGAAATGGCCGGAGATACAGGGCGACGACCAAGAATGGTTAACCAATCGTTTCTTGGAAGGAGACGACATTCTGCTGGACCACAACTGCGAACTGGTCCAGAACATGTGCGGCTCTGAATCCCTGGTGGAGATTTCCTATCAGCGAGCCTACAATCGAGCTACGGGGACTTATCCAATAGTGATTCATTGGAATGGGGGTGCCGATCTGACCACACCAGAGAGGAGAATACTGTGGGAAAAGACTTAATGGCCGAGGCTGACAGCTGGGTCGATACTGAGGAATGTAACGGGGATATAGTCAGGCGTTTCACGGAGTATGTGAACGCCAGGGCTGATCTCAAGGCTCACCGAGACTTCGTGGAGCAGCGTGTGTATGGCTTTGGGGAGCGTGCTTTCTACTGGGTTTGGAAGCTGTTAGTGGACGAGATGCCTGCTAACTTCCGTTTCCTGGAAATTGGGGTGTACAAGGGGCAAATACTCTCACTTGTGCGTCTGCTTTCACAGGACGCCTATATCCTGGGGGTTACTCGGCTGGACTCGTTCTCTGGTCCCACGGGGATGTTCCCTAAGTTTCCAGACGACGACTATGCTGCTCACATCAAGAACTTGCACGATCACTTTGGACAGCCCTATCCTGACATCTACGTGGGTGACTCTACAGCAGATAAGACTCACCAGGATATTGGGGACATGGAGTTGTTCGACGTTGTCTATATAGATGGGTGTCACGAATACCCCTACGTAGTCAGCGACCTGAAGTTCTACTCACAGCGCGTGAGGCCGGGTGGCTTCCTGGTGATAGATGACTCGGCCACTTTCCTCCATGAGCCTTGGGGGTTCTTTCAGGGTATCCATGATGTATCACGCGCAGTTCGTGGTATAATTGAGAGCGATCCGACATGGAGACATCTCTTAGCTTGTATGCACCTGCGGGCCTTTCAGAAAGATGGTTAAGGAGAACGGAGTGCTGGCAAGATTAGCGCGCGAACAGCCAAGGCGCTGCGGCTACTGATCAAGAACGCGCGCGCGAGTGATCGGAAATAATAACCAAAGGAGAAAACCATGAATGAGGAACTGTCTGTTGTATTGGAATGGGTTGTGGCAGCGATTACATCACCAGGGTTAAAAGCGATTGTGGGTGGTGTGCTGCTTGATGCTGTGCTGGGTGTTTCGCTGGCCCTGAAGCTAGGAGACTTCGACTGGCGTAAGTTGGCACAGTTTTTGAAAACCAACATTGCGCCCTATGCCGTCGCCTACATTGGCCTATACGTGATCATGGCTAGCCTGGGGTTGGCCGAGTCTGACCTGGGCCTGGCCGGTGCGCAGGTATTGTTGAGTGGCCTGATTACCGCGAACCTATTGGGTGACATCGCCGACAAAATTAAATGGCTCACCCTCGACGAGGAAGACCGTCTGGCATATCTTTAGTATAACAAGAATCACCAGGGATAAGGAGTTCTGCGGCAGAAGCCCTCTTTCCCTGGTGATTCTTTCTCACTCTCACACCACGCGAGACCGGTTACCGTTTCCGATTATGTTGCCGTAGCCCGCGATATTGACCTGCGCACCCACTGTCTGCCCGCGCTGATCAAAGGCAGTGGCCACCATGGGTACCATGGACAACTCCTCTCCTACCACATATTCACGACCACAATAGGGACAGTGAATAACCTGTCCTCGGCGCACGACAAATGTTTCGCCGTCCCCAATGACTGCCGAGGGCTTGACCTTCAATAAGGCCCCACATCCCGCGCATTGCAAATTTATCAGTTTCATGTTTCCCCTCCCTTGGCCAAACTAGGCCGTCTCGGTCTCGGCAGCAGCGCGCTTTCCCAGGTAGTCATTCAGCGCCTGGGCGAACAGCGTCGTCACCGTCGCTCCAACCGCCATGGTATTGTCGAGCAGGGTGCGCACGGCCTCAGTCTTGCCATAAACAACTACCTCTTGCTTGGTGAAATAGCCGTCCCCATTGTCAATCTGTACCGTCACCGTCGCCCCCAATTCGTCATTCATCTTGTGTCTCCTTTGTGTTGTGATTAAGTATTTCTGCTATTGCTACTGCGGTTTCTCTAAAAGGATAGACATGTACTCTAAACAGTCCACCCTCGTGAGCACCGGCGATGTTCCCTCCTTGGTCAAGCACCACAAAGCACTCACAATCGGCAACAAGCAGCATGATTCTACTCCGTCCAAGCACCTGGCCCTTCTCGAATCTTTTTACTGTATAGCGCATGCTTGCCTCCCAAAACGACAAACCATCATCTCGAACAACGTTTTTCTCCTCCTGCTCGTGAAATAGGGGCACAAGAGGGGCCGAATCGTACTTGCCTGATCGCCGCGTGCCATACGCGCCGCACTCGGCGCATTCCCAATCATCGCCCACGGCAACTGGTTCGGGCAGGAGCGCGTCGCAATTGGGGCAGTGTGTCCAAAGTCGAATCATTTGTCTACCTCCTTTATCAAAGACCCCCCTCCCCATAGCGGGCAGCTGATACACATGAACTGCCCGCTTAGGAGGAGGTGTGACTTACTTGGTTTGCATTGTTGCTCTAACTGCCCTACTTATCTCGTCGGCAACTTGGGGGTTCTCTTCCAGCCATGTCTGTGTTGCGACAGTACCGTTTGCTATGCGCTCACCAAGATAATACGACCATGGTCCCTTGGTGGTGATGACGCCAGTTGCTTTGGCGGCAGACAGAATATCACTGGCGTGATGGATCCCACTGCCGTACACAATGTCAAACTCTGCGGTGCGATATGGGGCCGCGCAAGAATTCTTTTTCACTATTGTTTTCACTGTTTGCCCGGTGCGCGCTTTCTCTGGACCCAGTAACTTGATCATACTTAGCCTGACTCGCAGCGAGGCATAGAACAACAGTGCCTTGCCAGCCGAGGTAACTTCGGGATTGCCCCAACGCTTGCCGATGTCGACCCGTGTTTGATTGAGAAACACAACGCAGGTGTTTTTCAGGATGCGGTGTATGTGCTTCAGATTCTGGCTCATCAGGCGTGCCTGGATGCCCACGTGTACATCACCAGGATCTGATTCCAGCTCCGCCCTTGTGATGAGCGCACTCACGGAATCTACGATCACCAGGTCGATAGCGTCCATTTCTGCGGCAGAAATGATGAGTCTCATCGTGTCTTCTGCGCAGGTGGGTTTTACCAACAGAAAGTCGTCACTCAGAACATCCACGCCGCAGGCTTGCATATAGCGTGGATCAATCTTGTGCTCCACGTCGATGTACATAGCACGCCTGCCGGCACGCAGATTCTCGGCCACGGCGCAACTAGCCAGTGTAGATTTGCCGCCGCCTGGCGGCCCGTATATCTCTACTACCTTTCCCTGGGGAAACCCCCCGATGCCGGTAGCGACATCGAGGGATAGTGACCCAGAGGGAATTGATGACACCGGGGGCGGCTGTCCATCAAAGATGGTGAAGACGGTCGGCCCCATCGCCTTGATCATGGCTTTACGGAAGACCGATAGCTTCTTTTCTGCTGTCTCCTCAGGCGTGGTCGTCATTCAACTTTCTCAAGCGTAACGACGTTCTTGTAGGGATTGCCATCCTGGTCAGTCTTGGTGCTTAGCGCGTAGTAAACACGCGCCTTGATAGCATGATCGGTATCCAGGATACCCAGTTTATCCTTGGTAATTCCTTGCTCTGCTAGCCAGGGAGCGACAGCCAACAAGTTCCCGCGCCCCTTGAACCAGGAGGCTCTCGTGGTATCGTTACCAAAGACTATATACGGCTTGCCCTGCGCGCTCTTGATGCTGCGCACATACTTGGCAACAAACTGCTGGTCGGATTGGGGAGCAGATTCCGTGGGCGGCTCTTCCTTTGGTGCCCCCGTAAATCCGTCAGTGTCCTCACCGGTACTAACATTCAAGGCGGCGCACTCGGCATAGCGTTTTGTGTACGAAATAGCTACTCCCCAGGTTTGCGCCTCATTGAGACCCCTTTTCACTTCCAGGTTGGGGACCTGCGCGGTTTCGCTAATCCATTGCCCACTCGAATGCATTAACACAGTCTCTACCGTCGAGCCGGTTATATCGCCACCAAGTAACTGCATAATTGCCAGCCCATGCTTGCTCAACACCCCTCGATTGGCGTTGATCACCGCGTCAAGTGTAGCATAGTTGTTTTTTAAGAATGGATTCTGGGCATCCTTGGGTACTGGCAAAAATTCCCCTTGTGCCTTAGCCAGGGCCGCCGCCAACTCGTTAATCTGGTCACTCTTTTGCATCGCTATCCTCCTTAGACTTCCAGACTGTGTTCCAGCGCCGCTATCTTATCATTGAGATACCGTGCTCGCGCAATTACTTTGTCGAGATTGTTGATACAAGGACTGTGGGGCTCTGGTTCCTTGATGGTTCCCATGACTCCTTCAACCAGTGTGTTTTCTGGTGTCCGTAAGTATTTAAGTTTCTTGAACAGAACCTCAATCAGCGATAGCGACTTCTCTACCGTCTCCGCGAGCTTCGTTGTGCGGTCTTGTAGACCATGCAACGTCCTTTCTTTGGCATTTACATCTATTGCGTATTCATTCCGTTCCAACATTGTCTTCTCCCTTGATTGCCGCTTTCACGGCTGCGATTGCTTCTTCCAGTTTTTCCATCCATTTCTCGTGTAGTCCGTCGAGCTCGGCGGGCTGGCCGTTGGTGTAGGCGTACCAGCTCTCTACGGAGGGGATTTCCCACCAGGCACCAACGGCTCCATCGAGCTTCCACAGTGCCCGGGTTATGGCATCGGGTAGCTTGGATGTCTTGGCCACTGTCTTCATGTCACCTCCCCTAGATTTGGACTAAGGACGCGCCGGGCGTACCCAGCACGTCCTCGTTACTGTTTCCACACATGGTGGATCAGCTATGCCGGTTACGGTCTTCCGGCGTGGCCTCCGCTGATGTGCTGCCACCGCGCCCTGACGTGGGGTACAACTAACGCAGAGCGTCAGAAGATCTCTCTCCGCACATGGCGGAGGAGTACAATCCAGCTTCGTGGATATTCTTTTGCCAACGGTGTCCGTTACCACAGATAAGCAGAAAAAACAACACCAAGAGAATAATGATCTTGCACTTCATGCGCCCGTCAGCGTGAGAGCAACTGAGTGTGACATCGTAAAGGCGACACCCTCGTCAGGATACCCGCAGTAGTCCAGTGTATCAGGCTGGTCGTCTTCGTAGGGCGGCTTCAGGTAGTTTCCAACCCTCCAGCCGTCCACAATGCGCAGCGCAGGCAAGTATTTGTTGAGAGGGGCACCAGGAATAAGCTTATACAGCCAAGCCCCCTGTCCATCGGGCATGTCTGCATTGATCCCTTCCTGAAACGGAACGCCAGCAGCCACCAACTTTACTTCAGTAATTACGGGCTTCATGTCTACTCCATATACTTGCTAAGATCGCGCGCGATGGTGGCGCGCCGCTCTTGAGAAATGGTGACAAAGTCTGGCCCCATGATCTTGGCAGCCCGCTCAAAGACCGTTTTGTTCAATCGCAGAGCTTTGGGTAGGTGTTTGGCAGAGAACGTCAGAGCAGCCTGTGGATCATAGTCAAGTACGGTGTACATCTTGATTTTGACTGCTGGGTGAGGTGTTTTCTCTCCCAAGGTGTCATAGATTTTGGTTGCTGTGTCTCGCACCTCTTGCTCGACGGCGCTCGCTGTGGCCGTGGCGTTTTTCAGATTCTCACGCATTACGGCTAGCTGTTGTCCCAGATCGGAGGCCGCTAGCTCTGCTTCTGCCGCAGATATTTGTTGCTTGATCGTCTTGATCTGCTGGCGTTGTTTTGCCAAGTTTACCACAGCTTCATTGATAGTGATAGATTTCACCGTTTACTCCTTATGTTTAATTGTGACCGTGCCCGGATACTTAGTCCATGACAGTGCTAGATTGTTGAGAGCGGTACTTACTTGCTCCACGACTGCATCAAGGTTGGCATCACAGTCAATTTCCACCCACGTCTTGTATTTGGGTGACCCGACATCGATTTCCTCGTCCCCATATTTATTATCGACACACGTAAACACCACAACCTTACTCATATTACCTCCTTTGTTTAACCGATAATACCTAAAAGAAAGTCCAGATAGCGGCCCTCGTCTATGTAGCCACCCATTTGCTCCAAAGACACACCGTTCATCTTGGTGCGTCTAACCGATTTCGCCTTTCCTTGGTGAGCCAGCCCTGCCGCCACGCGGAAGTCACCATCTGTCGTTTGCCAGTTGTCGTATTTCGTATCGTTCAGACGCATACCCAGGTCAGCCAAGCGCACTATCTCTTGGTGTTCTTCTGGATACTGACTGAGCCGACCCCCGGGGAGATAGTGAAGATACTCACTGCGCAACTGCTGGTACCAGGTTGCTATGGTGCACGCGCCATACAGCGCAGCCATCACAAACAACATCGCCTTAGCCATGGGCTTGGTCTGTCCGTGTGCCTCGTGACATACGGGGTGCAAAGGCACAACGTTATACTCGTGAAAGATCAAATACTGTTTATCGAGCGGTACAGCATTTCTTTTAACCAGCCATTCGTGGTAATGCGGCTTGCCCCTGATGGGTTGTTTGCACCAGGGGCAAATGAGACAGAATGTCTTGGTGGTTTTATTCCACTTGGTGTGCCGGACAGCAACGATCCTGTTGATCGTATTTCTTTGCTCTGTCATTCTTTGAGAAAAGCCTCGATTACTTTTGGCATACTTGCGCTCATGCCTACTACGTTCAAAGACAAGGCATCTTCGGGATCGGTGATTCGCGTTTCCGTGGAACAAATGCCGACTACAATCAGTTTACTCGGCTTGCCGCTGAATTGCCGATACTCCCTGATTGCTTGACACAGATGCTGACTACCCGCCCATGTTTCCTCGTCCCCGTAAAGCACAAAGGCATCTACGTCCTTGAGATTATTCTTTATAGCATACCGAATTGGCTGAGTGTAATCAGTGCCACCGCTTGCCTTAACCAGGGACATAATATCATCTAATCGTTGGCGTGGGCTAATCGGCAGCTTCCAACACTCTCTGTTGAAGCCCAAGATCAATGATTGTGGATCGGCGCGCACGGTTATCATAGCCACGGCTGCTACTGCCTCGAGATTTGACATGCCCTCGATGGGAATTCGGGTTCGCATGTTGTAACCTGCAGCGACACGGGACCAGCTCATCGATCCCGATTGGTCTAGCCCAACCACGATATTCTTGCCGGTTGGTTGTACATTGCTAAACGACAGGTAAAAGGCGTCATTCAGCGCGTCTACAATCGCAGGTTCTGGTTTCCATCCCAACGAACCCAGCTGCCCGTGTCCTTGGCGATACACATACAGCGCATTGAGCACCGTCCAAGGGTGAACACGACCACGCTGAAGCAAGTCTTTATCGGTCAATTTGCCCACCGCTAACTTTGTGTTATCATTCCAGGCGGTGTCAAATATTCCCAACGAGGTCATCTTGCCCAGGTTGCGGATTAGAGCAGTGATTGGCATTTTCACTAGCAATGCTTCCCACACCCTTCGATCACGCAGAGCTTCTGTCGGCAACATTTCGCGTACTAGATTGTACTTGTTCACCAGGGCGGGAATGTCCGCGTTTTTCGCCTGCGCGCACAGGTATCCCCGTAATGCTTTCGGCGCGAGGGTTTCCGTCTTCCAATTGCCCTGGGCTATGTAGCCATACAGAGCGTCATGGCCGCGATCTGGTGCAACGGGATGCGCCAAACGCAACATGTCTCGGTGGGTGTACCCATGCCGATTGCGATATTTTACTGCCTGATACGCAAGCTTATCCAAGTCGCGCTCATTGTACCAGGCAGCGGTGGCATTGCGCCGCCCACGTCCCCAACCAACGCCCAGCTCATCCAAGTACTTTTGCCATTCAAATAAATGTGTTGGAATACGACATACCTTTGGCATGGCCTCAAAAGCAGCCCGGCGGGTCACAACATCACCATACTTCACAGCCATCGCCAGCGCAAAAATAGCGGGACTATTCTTTACCGCCTCACCACTTACACTAACCTCGGTGGCGATTTGCACTACCCTTGGACCATTCTTCTTGATGCATTTCAATACTACTTGTGCATTCTCGACAGTCAGCGGCTTCTCTGCTAGATAGAATGTCCCGCCTTCAGTGCCAATGACGAGGAAGCGGTGCAACCTAGCCCATTTCTTGTCTTTGAACCCATAGCCGCCCGCCGCATTCTGTTGCATCTCGCGGCCAAAGACTGGCTCGGTTTGTGATGTGTGCTTCTGCGTTACGTGTTTCGCGTAATCCATTCCGACCTCCTATATGAGATAAATTTGGAAAGCCGAACAAGTTTGTGCGAGTAGAAGATTTGTACTAACCAGACATACTGCCTGACTTTGTGATAATCTAATCGCAACGGCTCGGCTTGTGACCTGGATGGGCATCGAACCCATATCACGATCTTCGCAAGATAACTGACGGGCCATCGGCTCAAATTGAGCAAGTTGCGGCAGTCAGGTTTACGTGCTTTGTCCATTAAGCTACCAGGTCATATTGGGCAAGTTAATCGCCAGCGGGATCGTTTATGGAGATAACCCGCGATTGGCTCCGGCCCAAAGAGAGGACGGCAGGACTTGCACCTGCATCTGTACAGTTGAGCGACAACTGTGGCTCTGCGATTGAGCTACGCCCTCTGAAAAACGCGAGCAAGTTAATGGCTGTGGGAATTTCATTAGCAGTGATAACCCAGCGCCTTCGGCTCGCATTTGTTTTACTTGTCGTCCCCAGATTGTATGCGCTCAAGCTCCTGGGACACCAGACGGTCTACGATGGAGATCATGCTCTTGCCAGTCAACGCATAGAGCATCCGCAGTTTCTTGAGTGTCACTTTCCAAACCTTGAAAGTTTGTGTTTCCATGTCGTTATTATACCACCTATACCCGTATTTGTCAAGCTAGGTGTTTTCTCCGTGCTTCTGATCCATTTTCCTTGCTTAGTGCGATGATATAGCGGCGCCAGCTCTACAGTTCTGCCGCAGAACTGACATTTCTCAGATGGTCTCCCGCTGAAGATTTGGGTGACAGACATTCTCGAGGCTTCGCAATCACACATACCCCAGTACAGCTGTTGGCGTTGGCGGTTACTGTTCCACCAAAGGATAATACCAAATAGCCTAGCTACTGGTGGTAGTGGAATGGCGGTGTCGGGTCTCAAGACCACGAACCACCCCACTCTTTCAGCGTGGACTGGTGGCCGTATTGCTTGTCGAGCCACTCTGTTACAACTCTCTGGTGTTCTGGTTGTTCCAGGAAGTGGCGTAACACTCCCAGCTCCTCTGGCGATAGTTCGTTAAAACTGCTCACCGGATGTCCAAAGACTTCTTCTGCAAACCGCAGGCGGATAGTGCGCGCACTGTCCCCGAAGCCCAGGACGGTCCCGTTTTGGAATGTTATGGTTCCCTTGGTGATGTCCAGCCCCAGTTCCTCTGTGCCAGCCTTGATGGCTCGTTTGAGATAGCCAGCCGTGATGCCTGGTGTAGTGTCTGAATGAACAACGCCATCGAAGCCGTCTCTGACCTCGTCTGCTAACATTTGCCCTCCTCTGTCGCAAGGTTTCCCATTTGCGCTTTATAATCGATGTGGCCCCGATGGGAATTGAACCCATTGCATCACGTAGGATGTTTACCGCTTCGCTGGCATTGTCGCGCTTGTCCAGCCGGGGCCATTGGTCACATATCTACTCTTGACAAAAGTAAGGTGATGATCTCTTCCCACACAGGGTCATTGGCAGAAATTGTGTTCAGCAGGCTGAACATCTCTGGTGCCAGCCGAATCAAATTACGGTTGCCAGGAGCGATGCTTTCTCCTATTAGGTTGCCTCCATAGTATTCTTTGGCATCGTCGCCAAATGAGCCGGGTATGCAAAGACTTTCTGTCGAGTCAGCGATAACCGCGTCGCTCTTCTTGCTGATTCGCCAGGGGCCGGGTGTAAATTTGTGTTTCCTGTTCATCTGTTCTCCTATTTATCACTCCAATAGAGAGGTCGCTTGCCGCTGCGATATTCCTTGACAACTTCTTGATAGCGTGTCATCCACTTCCTGGCGATCTCTTTCTTCTCTTTACAGTAAGCATCTCCACCAGGGTCTATGTGCTCAATCTCGAAGCCACACAGGAATACAGTAGAGTAACCCGCCAGGTGCGCGCGCACTGAGGCCAGGCTGTCATCAAATCCATACTTGTTGCCCTCGTTCTGTATTTGGTACAAGTAGCCAATCTCGTCGAGTAACTTGGAGCTATAGCCTTGTACCGTTCCCATGACATGGTGTACTTTCTCCACCACTAACCAGCGCTGCCCCGGTTGATGGCGTAGCATGTGTAACGTCGAACGCATGGCCCCGGTTCCCCAAGGGCACTCACCCAGGTCTTTCCGTTTCAGGCCACAAATGCCGATAGCCGGGTCACGGTCGAACACATCTTCCATCCAGTCTGCCCAACCAGCCTGAGCAATCGTTACATCATTGTCCATCTTCACTGCGGCCTCGCCAGGATTGCGGTGTTTCCAGGCTTTGTTGATTGCTGCTGCAGTCCCTAAGTTCTCACCGTTTAGTAGCAGGGTAAACGGCAGCTCGTGAGCCATATCCACGTAGATTTGGAGGGTTTCGTCACACGAGCCATTGTCGGAGATGAAGAGCCTATGGCGATTCCAGTCCACCGTCTTCGCCAGTGACCTGAGGGTAGCTAGGGTCATTTTCGAGCGGTTGTTTTCAACGGTATCGTATACCGCAATGGCTATGATTGCCATTATTTTTCTTCTTGACGGACTCGCTGTATCTTCTCTTGCAGCGCGGCGATGATGAACTGCGAGCGGTTCATGTCGTGCTTAGCCGCCTCGATCCGCACTTCTCGATCCAGCCAGGCCGGACATCTAAGTGATACAAATACTGTGTACTCCATCGGTTACACCTCCTGTGATTGATGGTTGTATTGTAACACGGAGCCACGGGGTGTCAAGTGGCTTCTGCGGCAGAATCATATCTGGCTACGCAGGTCAAGCCCTGGTGGGACAGAGCTGCTATTTCGGCGTAGGTACTCCCTGAACTTTCCCCATTCGGCACGCACTTGTGCTGGTGTGGGGATGTCACCTTTTTTACCGCGCCAGTCGTGTTTGCTCCACCAGTCCCTGAACTGTGATAGATCAGAAAGGGCAGCACCAGGAGAAGAGGATAACATTTGTGCTGACTGTTGCACCTGGCGTTTCTGCGGTTCTGTAGCCACGGCGAGGTCTATAGCGCAAGTCTTCGCCAAAGTTGAAAACCAAGAAGCGGGCGCGCGCGGAGCGCGCTCATCTTCTTCTTCAAGGGATTTTCTTAAAGAGTTCTTCTTTGTTTCACCAGGTGAACGAGGTCGTTCACCTGGTGAACGAGGTCGTTCATGAGGTGAACGAGGTGGAGTAGGTTGTTCATTCTGTGAATCAGTGAAGTGATCGTGGTTTAACTGCCAGATGTTCAAAATGGTGATGTAATCATAGAGACCGTTGGGGCCACTTTTTTTCTCAATGTGAATCAGGTCAGCAGCTGCCAATTCCCGCTTGGCCTTTGAGACACTACCGGCAGACATGTTACAGCTACTAGCTAGAGTATTGGTGTTTTGCCAACAGGCACCATTCTCGCCGGCCACGCGCCGGAGGTGAGCATAGAGTCGATAGGCAAATGGAGTAAGAAAATTGAGGTCGTCTACTAAATTAGGTATCATAGTAAAATACGTGCGTGGTGATTCCTCGGGGACTATACGTGTTCTGTCTGTCATTTTGTGTTCCTATTGTATCTCATCGTTATTCTCCCAAGTAGTGCAAAAGCCCCAAGTGAGAGGACGCTCACCTGGGGCTTATAGCTGTTTCGGCGGTTGCGTCCTCAACCGCCTGTATTATACTACACACATCCACGTCCGTCAAGCGGCTGCCCAGTTGGGCTTTTTATCCTGGTGTTCCCACTCTTCAATCAGTAGTCTTAAAGCATGAGCTAGATCAATAACATCATCTGCACTAGACAATGCGATTGCTGCGCCAGTGTATCGAGAGCACAGTAGAGGTGTGCCATCTTCTATCATCAGGTCAATTATGATAGTTAGACGGTATGTCGTATTTACCACGCCATCTCTGCGAGAGCATCTTCTAAAAACTCAATGGCGCGCTTGATGTCAAATTCTATTGTGCCGGTCTCATCTTCCGTACTGTCTTACAGTTTCTCGATGATCTCTTCGAGTTCTTCGTAGTACATCGGTTTTACTCCTATGCCTCAGGATCCATGAAGAGGGCACCGCCGATTGCGAACACGACGTAGAAGAAGAAGGAAACACCAGGCGAAAAAGCCGTCCATTCGCCCAGTGCCACAAAGATAATAATCAACATCAACCACAAACCCAATTTCTCTCTCAGATTCATTATCTCTCCTCCTCTACACAGATTACTAGTCCATTACGATTGCCCCAAACCGTGCCGGGGCCTAAGTGCGTCCAGTTGTACTGGAAGTCTCTAGCATTGCCCAAGAACTTACATACAGGCAAGGAGAAGCAAACATTAGTTGTGACCGCCAGGGAAACAGCCCGTTGTTGCGCTGGTGTTACATGTTTTCTCCACCCATGCCAGCGTCCGGGATGTAACCGCCAGGGAGAATAGCCCCGCTTGACATCGTTGATTAGGGTACAGGCAATAACCTGATCACACTCCTGACACCCAGCCGGGCTTTCGCCAGCCACAATGTGTCCGGCATACCGCTGCCAGGCTGGAGTGGCCCAGTGTGATGCCGATCTGTACGGAGTTGGTTCGTCGATGATGCGGGCACTCACTGGCGTAGACAGTAACAACATCACCAGAACAATAAGGGTTGTTCTCATGGGAAACTTGTCTCAAAGTCGAAGTCGGTCACGTTGTCGAAGATGCCCGCCTCAAACTGGAAATACGATACGTTGTGTAAGGTGTACCCCAGGCGAGAAATGGTATGGACAGGCTTGGCTAAGTATTTGTGCTGATCATCTTTTGTCATGTCGTCCCAGCAACCAGGAACTTCAATGGGGGCAGTGGCAACCCATCGTTTGCGAACACCTTCCTCTTTAACCCAGAAGGTTATTTTTCGTATCGTTATGTCTTCCATGGCTCATTTTCCTTTGGCGGTGGTAGTTCCTCTAGAACTTTTAAGAACTGAGTAATGTTTTCTAAAAGCTCTGGAATATAAGCAGTCCGTTCAATGGGAAAGAAACAATACCGCTGCCAGTCTGGACGACGTCCGATCCTGCCAATTTCATAATCCCCATCATCGTATTTGCCGTAACATACAAATTGATGATTTTTGCTCAAGTCATCCCAGTCTACTCTTTTAAAGTACACTAGGTCGTAATCAGTTTTTATGTTCTTCGTGGTGCTCCCCTTCTTATTGTCGCCGCCGCCTTGCCCTAGGGGGCAGCGGCTTTCTCTCCACGCACTCCACGTTGTATGTCGGCAGACGCTTTCTTTTCTGCTTCGTCCAAGGCGTCAATGTCTAGAGCGGTGGCGCATACCAGAAGCGGGATGAGCACATCTGCTAGTTCTGCCGCAGAACTTTTCTCATCGTCAAGAGAGGTTCTTGTCCATACTTCTTGGTCATCGAAGTAGTGTCTGGCTATTGCTCCTGTTACGCTGATGCTTCGCGCCAGGTATTCGGGCAGGCGGAAACAGCTCGCTAGCTCTGCTATCTCCTCAACAGCTTTGCACATTTGCTTGGCCGCATAAGCAGCAGGCGCAAGACCACCAGGGCCATACCCCCGCTGCGCTACACTCTTGGTGATCTTTTCTTGTACAGGGCGCGCCTGCTTTAAAATATGATCGACGCCCTGCTCCCACAAGGCGTCCTGAAAACCAGCGAGCTCCTTTAACGTCATGGTTCCCCACGCCATATTGTGTAATGCCTGATCTAAATCCATCGCTCATTCCTCCCGTGGTTTGAATCGTGCTACTTGATACGCACGGTCAAAGGCTATATAACCAGCGTCCACCACAATGCTACAAGCATACTCTGGCGGTGTTTCTGGTGGAGCGGCTCTAAAGCGGGGAGAGTACGAGAGGGTGTAGAGTGCCAAGACTTCTTTGCCCACCAAGTAATCTTCCACACAACGTGCCACGAATTCCGGTTCCTCCAACGGATCACACACAGTCTTAGCCCAGGCCCGAGCTCGCTTGTCTTCCGGCAAGTCGTTGACATCCGGGTCCATATCGACATAGCGTGCAAAGTGCGCCTGCAACATCTGTACATCTGTCAGCTTCTTGTTCATAGAATCTCTCCATTTTCAATTGCGGCACGTGTGGCTTCTTCGTCTCCCCACATGCCTCGGTCAACAATCTGTTTCACTATACGCCTCACAAAATGGATGGCGTCGGCTTCGTTGTCTGTCAGTACACTATACCGCATGTGATTCTTGTCGTATCCCCAAAAACCAGCTATTTTGCTACTCCACGTATATCTGGTTGTCACTTTCGCAGTAGCAGAACCATCACGTGCTATATTTACTCTAGTGACATGAACGGTCCGTGGCGGCTCGGGGTCGAGAGGAAGATTGGTCAGGCCCGCATCTTTCTCTAATTCACGATACTTTGCCAAGAACGCGGTTTGCTTTTCTGGTGTAGTGAAACAGGCAACGACACGATAATCCTCATACTCTTCACCATTGTCTACTGCATAAATGGTTTCCATACTATTTCTCCTTCACCAATAGCTTAACAGTTTTGTGTTCTCCTCAATAATGGTGGGTCGATAGCCCTCTAGTACCGCCTCGACACATTTCTCCCAGGAGCGAAAACACTTCGCGCGCTGGAATTTCCCGGCCCTGGTATCGACTGGCAACGCCTTACAGATAAACTCCGGCCAGTCGTCAGTAGCCTCGAAGTGAAGATTCAGTATGTGAATCTCCAGGCGTTCAATACCCGCCCGCTTGATGGCCTTGGTTGCTTTTTTGTGAATCACCCGTTCTCCTTTTTCCTAGGTTCTCACGCGCACCAGGGGGGCGGTGAGGTTATAGTAGAAATGCGCCAGTGCATGTAGCCAGACAACAACGTATTTCTCTTTAGCCCAAGCCAGCAACACCGGTCTATCTACCACTTTCTTGGTGGTACGCGCAGCCAGATCAATTTCTGACATAGCATAGTCTTCTAGCCGAATGAAGTCACCCACGCGGCTTAGCCCAGTGTCCTTAACTGCGCGCCGCTCTGCACGGTTTAGCAGTCTACCTGGCAGAACCTCTTTCTCATACAGTGCCCGCTTGAAATAGGGGATGCTCTTGACACTGCCCCACATCTCAGGGTGCACCAGGTCACGGTATATCCAGTCGATCATACCCACCATTGCTGGTGTTACTTCGTAGCCCAAATTGTACATCAAGCTACTCACCAAATCAACCACACGATGGCGTCGTCTGTCGATATTGAGTGGAGCAAAGCGGTCTCGGTTAAGCATCGCAATCCCAACCCCAATTTGCCCTTCTATATCTATGACTTGCTTAGATTTGTACATTTGCTCTCTCTTGCCACCCATAAGTAGTTGGGTGAAATGTTATCGGCGAACTTAAAGCACAGACCGTTCATGTGCCCTCCATCTTTCAGGGCTGTCTGCCCGGCGCGCAGGTAACACACGTCAGGATCAGCGCCGAATCTACGCCGGTATGCTGCGATAGCTTCAGAGACCGTCTTGACGAAGGCGCCGCTCCCAAAACGACACAGAACCCCACTAGTGTATAGTGGTAAGCTAGCCATCATTCTACTCCAATGCTATTTGTTTTAGCCATCTCGTCAAGTCCGCGTCGGCTTGTAGCCGTCCCCTCTGGTCACGCCGTGCTTGCCAGGCAGCAGTGATGTCGTTATTTTCACCAGGAGAAAAGGTGAATCTATGTTGAACGTCGGCGCCTATTCTCTCGGCGCGGTGGTGGGCATGGTGTTCTCCCTGGTGGTTTTCGTCCCTATCCATGATATGGATAAGAGTGTCGACGTGCTCTGTTACCCAGACACTCCATCGCTCATCCCACACATCGCCCCCACCGAAGGGAGAGATGCAAGGAATTCCCAAGCGCGCTAGCAGAATATTGTCCAGCGGCCCTTCCACCACAAACATGCGGTTCCACTGGTGATTCCGTAGCTGATCCGAGTTAAACAGAGATAACCCCATCGAGCCTGGTTCAACAATGTACTTGAACCGACCGGTTGCCTCCCGGCCCAGCCAGCGCTTCTTGATGCCCAGGCATTTGAGATGTCCGTTTTCCCTGACCAGATTAGGAATGGTCAGTCGTTTTCCTGTAGTCCCCAGGTAAAACCTTTTGGCGGCAGACAGACCAATACCCCTACCACGCAAATAGGTAAGGGTGGGTAGGTCTAGCTGACCGGCGTATTTTAGCACCAGTGCCATAGTGGGTAAGTGATATTCTGCGGCAGAAGTTGTGGGTTTGCTAACCACGAAGCCTTGGTCTATCTGGTCTAGCCAACCCTTCATGCCACCAGTCCTGGCATCTGGCGTACCTGGACAATCAGCACAATGCCAACGAGGACACAGCCAGTTACCACGGTCTGTCCATACAATGAAGCGGTCTTTCCCGCGATTGTGAAATGGACAAGGACAGTGGTACTCGTTATGTGACACGCGCTGGCAGCTAGACAGAAATTGCTCGACAGCAACCATTGCTATTCCCCTGGCGACCCTTCCTGTGTGGTGTCAAGAAGATCGCCAAATCTTTTCATGATCTTTGCGCGAGTCTCGTCGACGCTAATGCACATATGGTCGTCGTCTTCACCAAACGGTGTGTCTATTTTCAGCCGTTCGCAAATGTGGTTATAGCGATCATAGTCTTTAATCTGGCGATACAGTTTCCAGAATGCGCTTTTTGCCTTCCACCGTTTCTCTTCAGCTATGGCCCACTCTTCAACGACTTGCTTGATAAAAGACACCACAATATCTGATAGAAGACCCGGGTCTGTAACGATAAGTTTTCGCAATTCGAAGATTGAAGGATTAAAATTGGGCGCTGCGTAGCTCTTTCCTAGTTCATAATCTAGAGCGTCTTTTACAACTGCCCAGGCCGCCGCATCGGCCAGAATACTTTCCTTGTCTTCTGCTGAAAGAGCGTCCCACAAGTCGTATGTGTTGATCGTGACAAGAATCTTACCTTCGTCGTTGGTGGCGACGGTGATGTTATTCATTGCCGTTCTCCTGGTGATTCATTTTGAGATAGCCAGCCCAGTAACTGCTTTACCAAGACCCAAACCTCATTGGCTGGCAAGACGGAGACCGTCTCATTGGGAAGACCCGCGTTGACGAAGAACGATACGCTGCGTGGGTTCGAGATAGCCACAGTAAGTAAGGAATCATCATGCTCGCCGCCATAGTCTATATTGTAATTTGGGTTTATATCACCAGAATCAACAATCTGGGCCACCTTGCTAAGCAGACTTAGCTTGGTCATTATTGGCCTCACCTTCCCCAAACACCTCCACCATTCCCTGGCGAAAAACATCTGGGTGGTTAACTCGAATCCATTCTATGACATCTTCCAGGGTTTTGTCTTGTGAGTCGGGCCATGCTGGCATGACTAGGGCGGTAGCATTGGCGACATAATCACCAGTGATTAAAATCGGATGGCGCCGCCCCCAAACCGAAATGGTGATATATGACTTGCCGTCGCCGGGCATCTTTATCGCCTGCTCCAAAAACTTGGGATCAATTGCAAAGGTAACTAGCGGTTTGCTTGTGGGGCAGATTTTGGTGGTGTCAGGGAAGACTAGTTTTTCTTCGTCAATACTCAATGTGTGTGGTTTGACAACTTTGCTTATACGTTTTCCGTCATCAATCTGAAACAAATCAGCATCGACGGTATCTAGACACGCCGGGCAGTCTGCCCTGAATAGCACAAAGCCGTCGGCTGCCTCTACTTGTTTGCCGCGTTTGTGAATACATCCAAGGGCCGGTCGTCCCTTGTGTTTGTCTGTTGCGGTTTGTAGCCAGGACAGAATATCTGTCTCTGCTTTGTCGGGCCGAATAATTATATCCATTGCATTCATCCCCCCTTTTTCTCTTGGTGATTTTCTTCTGGTGCTAAATACATATCAATTGGGAATACAAAAACAGTTAAGGTCATCATGCTTCTGTTTCTGTCCACATCATAGCTCTATGGTCAAACATTGCCGCGATAGCACCTGTTTGTCCCATATTCGCAGCACGCACAACTATGTGCCCATAGGGGCCGTACCCTCCCCCGTCCAGTGGATCGCGGTCTAACGATAACCAGACCTGCGATTTTTGTATGCCCATCTTGGTCTCATAGGGCACCCCCTTCACTTCCTGTTGCAAGAGCAGCCCAACGGTTCCTGTTGCCTCGGCGGTGCGCTTGAGCAATTCAGCGTCGTGCCCACGGCCACCCCATGGGCCACCATGGGCTTTCAATGTCTCCGGTGACAGCTCGGCTTTATTGAGATAGTCCACCACGAAGAAATCCATCTTGTGTTTGGTATGCAAGTGCAAGAAGGTACGCACCACTTGCGCCATTGTCCAGCCCGCCGAGTACACCTCGATGAGATTGTTCCCCCAGGACCGTACTTCGTCAATGGTACGCTCGATGATCTTGCGTTTTCCACCAGAGAGCACGGTGGACATCATGTCTCTCATGGAGGGATCAGCCCGCGCACTGCGTGATTGCAGCATGTTGCGCCGCGCCATGCGGCGGTACGACATCATCTTGGGGGTGTCTTCAAAGTGGAAGTAGACACCGCACAGCTTGTTCTTGGTGGCGTTCCAGTCTGCAATTTGAGACGCGAAGCTCGTTTTCCCAATTTTGCTTTCTGCGGTGAGCAAGATCATCCAGCCGGCCATCACCATGGGGATGTATTCATTCAGCTTATTGGTAGGCCAAGTGAAGTGCGTTTTGCCGGTGCGCAAGTTTTCTTGGTCTCGAGCGAACTCTTTACGGAAGGCCAGCGCGTGTTCTGCCGCAGAACCAATGCGGTCTGTTTGATTCATGCGGATCATGGCTACTCGACGGGCCATTTCGCTAACGGCAGCTCCCGGATCATCGGCGGCGGCGGCCTGAGTGATGTCTTCGGCTGCGCCACGCACCTCTTCCAGTTGCGCAAAGTGCAATACTTGTTCGGCATAGACCATGAAAGCATCGCTCTGTGTGTCTGCTATCAGAGTAAGCAGCTTGGGCCACTCAATCAGCTCAGCTGCCAACTGTGGTGTTAGCGATAGCCGCTTGGCGGCATACTTAAGGATTACTTCATAAAGCTTCCGCGAGTGGGGGGCTGTCAACATCTCGGCCTCGATAGGTACTGGCAAAGCAGCTAATCGATTGAGCGGGGCGTCGTTATCCTCACCCTCTCGACGCAAAAAGGAGCTTGCAAATCTAAAGTCAGCTTCCTTTCGCTGCATGGTCGAAGTCCTCTCCCGTGTTGTCGATGAGCTCCATATCGAAGTCATCGATGAGAGCACAAATGTCTTCCACTTTTAGTGACGCCTCAACGGGATACCCGCAGCCAGCGCCCTGTGTACAGATGACATACTTTACGTCATACTCCCTACCGTACTTAGGGCCGAAAACTTGTATGTGGCTTCGCATTGCGAACTTCCTCCTCTTGTCGGGTGATCAGGCAGCGCGTTTCAGATAACCTGCGGTAAATCAGGTTGTTGCGTATCAACAATACCCAATCATCACTAGTGGCTGTTTCCTTGGCGATTTCTTTCACGCCCTGCTCAACATGCTCTATCGCAAGGCCAATCCACCAAGACAATGGCATCCAGCCAAAAACCAGTTTACAAACCAGACGCTTCACGTAAAACACCATCGATAATCTCCATGACATCTAGCAAGTAAAGCATGTCCCCTTTTGCCCGAACTGTTATGGCAGTGGGGTTTTTGTTAAGATAAACGCTGTAGCTAGCGTATCTGCTATACTGCTCTTGTACTATGCTATCGATGCGATCAGAGAGATAAGCAACGTCTCTCTTGCCAGGTAGGTCTGCCAAACTAATCCGCAATTTCAGTTTCATTCTGGCGTTCCTTCCACCTATTGAAAAGCGGGTTATCGATATCTGACTCGCGATGCTCTCGCAGAAACACACTGCTTCGACACAGACACACCAGCGGGCGTGCAGTATACATAAGTCCGCACACATCACAAACTATGGTGGCTTCGTCGTGATTACTAGTGAGTAAGTCCGTTGCCTGTTTCCTTGTGTCGAACATATTCGTACACTCCTTGATTATCAAATCTGACTTGATAAATCTAGTTCTGCAGGCAGAACACGCTTGGACTTGCGTGTGCCCTTGGCTTCTTTTTTCATCCAGTTGATAAGGTGTTGGAGACCAGCCCGTCCCCGGTGTTCTTGTGCCACATACCGCACCATACCACGGATGCGGTCATCGCTAAGCAATGACGCCGCATCCTGAAAGCGGCGCTGCTCGGCAGTGTTGGCAAAGCCGCGTAGTCCTAGCTGCTTTAGGGCCAGGGTCTCGGCTGGCTTCTGCGGCAGAATTACACTTAGCTCTCGCTTGGCCGCTGCTGGCGAGCCGTACAAATCCCGCCAGACCCTACTGTGTAGCCAGACCACTGGCGTTTCACAAACGGGACACTTTTGGTCAGTTTGCGCAATGGATTCACCGCACACGGGGCAGGAATATGTATATTCTCCTACGTAAGTTTGCTGAAAGTGTACCCCGAGATCCTCGATGACGCGTTTTAGGTCAATTTCAATGAAGTTCACCCCATTCTCCAATCGGCGTATTCCCATGCGGGCCAGTAGCCGGATGCGACACTCTTCAATATTTACCTTTCTGCCTGTTGCCAAAACCAACCAAATGTCAAGGTCTTCACTTAGCGCAAACTGCACATCTCTGTCCATGACAGCACTTTCCAGCACCTTGAACGCTATGCGCTGAGACGGTGTTACGTCTCGCATAGCGGCATAGTGCCAGATGCTTGACATCACAGATTAACCTGGACTTCTATCTCTCGTGGGTTGCGAGTATCTTTCTGTGCAGCAATCAGGTTCCACTCGACACTGCCCCCCAGTTTGGATAGTAGTGATTTTGCGTTATCTGGATCGTTCAACAGAATCACAGCAAGGGTAGTTCCATCACGGTGAATGAAGGTGCCCTTGCCGATGGTATCAGCGTAGTGTTTACGATATCGCTCGCGCACTACGTCGCGGTTGCTGGCCCTGGCCGCAACATCAAGAACCTCTTGCACAACCTCGGCTGGTTGCTCATCACGAATCAGACCGCGTAAGTGAGAAAGTACCTCGCGGGTCTTTCCCCACTGGTGAGGAGCTAGCGCTGTGTCTAGTGAAATCTTGTGCCGGTCACAGTAGGGTACTATGTATTCCCCCAGTGTGTTTAGCTCTGACACGGCAGACTCGCTAAGCCCACCGGCGCAGCGCAGAAATGCACGCAGGGAGCTGTACCCATCAGGGTGTGCTTGCCACAGACCAGTTCGCACCAGCTGCATGACAATCCAACCCTGAGCGGCTCGCAGCAGCTGCCGCTGTGACTCGGCCACTCTTAGCATAGTGGCAAGGTATTCTGCTTGTGTAGCAGCATCATCTGTTACGACCCCGTCGTGAGCCGCATACAACTTGTCGGCGGCCAAACTGCCCAGGGCTTCTATGGCTTTACCGCCACCGCTTAGTAACGTGACAAGGTCGTTCATGTGGTTTCCTTGTTTTCTTAGGAGAAATGCATTTCAAGATTGATCTCGAAATCATCCGCCAGGGCGCTAGTGACTAGATGAACTCTTTTCATCAAGCAGTTGCTGTATTCTCGTGCCCATCGTTCCCAAACTTCTCTGGGCGCATTGCTTTTGGGTTCTGTCGGTAACAATTCATGAAACACAACTGTTACTCCTTTTCCGTCATGCAGAAGACGACATGAATTGTCAGAATCAAAAGCACCGTTTTCTTTTTCGCTGCGCATGAAATAACACGGGCCGCTAGGGCCAAAGACGCCGTTTCCCTCTTCAACATCTGTACTGGTCAGAATGCGAGAACCAAAAAAGTTTCTCTTTATAGACATTTTTCCCTTGATTATACGAATATCTACAACGCCATTCTTTCTCGTTACTCTTAATGTGGTCATCTTGATTTCTCCTTTGTCTCTATGGCACAAACAGTGTCGCGCGCACTAGCTGTGCGATAATCTTGGGTTTGTACACCGGCCAAAACAGATAGTTCATGTCTTTATCAAGCGTCTCTCCCATGCGACCCAGAGACACATGGTTTATCGACAGATTGATATATAGATACAAGAGAACACCCGCTGAGGTTTTGATGTGGAGCTCAACAGACAATAAATATGGGTCTTTTTCTACGTCCTCGATAACAAATCCCCAATACTCAAGATACTTGCGAAGACGTTTTACATACTTATTCAAGTTCATCGTAATCTCCTCTTCACCACATCTCCGGTGATTTTTGGGGGAGTAGGTCCGCTAGCCAGGGGAATGTCTGCCAGCGACCTTTCACCTTTTTGGTGGTACACTGCTCAAATTCTGCCAGGTCTTTCAGTCGTGCGGACTTGCCACCAAAGCGTTTGTCTGTGACGGCATTGTCGTTTATCACGGCAAGCAAGTCTGCCCAGTCGGGGATATTCTGTGACAGATTGCCCTTTGGAGCCCCGGTTGCGCGATAGATGAACAACCAGCCCTGTTGTATTTTTCCCTGTTCGTGCAGCACCAGCGCCACCAATGGTAATTCCCCGCGTTTCTTGGCAGCCAGTAGGATGTTTTGCTGGTGTTGCTTCAAGCCATTTAGTGCAAAGGCCTTTTGAAAAGCCTTTACTTCAATCTGTACCGTGACGATATGAGGCTCTCCTCGGATCACCAGGGGAATGGTGCCAGAGAAGTCTACGAATTTAGACTTTTGCCGGAAGTGGTACGTCTCTCCGGTACGCTTGTCTCGCCCGGTACACAGTGCGTCGACATTCTTGTATAGGGTGGCACCTGCTCTTTCCAGGCGGCTCTTGAGCCACTGCTCAGCCTTGCCACCATACCTGCGGGGCGAGGGTCGCTTGACGACGGCATTTCTCTCTTCTGGCGTCAGTAGACGACTCCGGCCCGGTACACCACGTGCTTGCAGTTCTTCAAATGTGGGCAAGGCGGCCACGCGTTCAGCAAGAGTTACCATGTTTCCCTCCTGGTGATGTCTTCTCTTTATGGTACAATGTGCCCATGACGACAAAAACTCAGCTCGATGAATATAACGATACTGTTAAGATAGACCGCTTGTCACAGGTCTATCGGCTACAAGCTTCTGGCATGAGCCTGACCAAAGCATTAGCAGAGGTAGGTATTGCGAAGAACACTTTCTATGCCTGGATTGAGTCTGGCGTGTTAGACCAACACATGCAATCGTTGCGCACCTTTGCTTTACAGCACGTTGGGCAACAAGCGATTGAAGCATTACCTGATATGATTCGAGCACTGGCTATGGAGGCTCAAGAGCCTGATAGTATCCAGGCCAAGAAGCTGCTTTGGGAAATCGCGCGCAGCTTTATCGGCACAGAAACCACCAACGAACCAGCAAGAAGCAATATTCAAGTGTTCGTTCCCCAGTTAGTAGAGTTCAATGTTGCCGAGGGTCGTCCCATCTTGTCCTCTGGCGGTCATCTGATTATTGATGCCACCTCTACAACAACGGGAGATCAAGCATAATGCCTGATCTCCCGCTAAACGCATTTACCACTCGTCCTCGACAGGGGAAGCAGTTTTGACTGGAGCTGGGGCGGCGTCGCTCTTGCCGCCCAAGAACTTCACGGTTTGAGCCGTGACCTCGTAACTCGTGCGAGGGTTGCCGTCTTTCCCCGTCCAAATTTTAGGGCCACCGGTTTCAGGATCGGGAGTCAGTCGACCCTCGACCAAGACCTGACGACCCTTGCTAAGATACTGAGCACAGGGTTCAGCCTGTCCTCTCCAGACAGTTATTCGGAACCAGCTGGTCTCTTCGCCCGGTGTCCCGTCCACGTTTTTCCACTTACGATTAGTTGCCATACTGAAGGTAGTTACGGGAACTCCGTCAGCCGTGAACTTTAGCTGCGGATCTCCCCCCAGGTTACCCACGAGAATAATTTTGCTGTACATGTTACTTCCCTCCTGTGTGATTGACATACTTGACAAACTTGACGCGCTCAAAGTGTATGCTATACTATAGCATATCACAACATTGCAGGAGCGCAATAGATGACTAAAAAACTTCTTGGAACATTCATTTACCATGGCGTTACGATAACCTATGACGGGTACACCGAAAATGGACGTAGCAGACCGATAGTAACCTGCCCGATTTGTGGGCAAAAGCGTCGGGCCCAAAGCGGTTATGGCACTCGATTAAAACGCGGTGATGTCACTGGTAGATGTCATGCTTGCAACTCGAAAATAGTGGGTCAGAACATTGGTAATGCCTTGCGTGGCAAATATAAACGAACCGATGATCAAGTTTTGTCTGGCGGCAGCGTTATCCATTGGGGTGTCCGTGATCCAAGTGCACCCAACCGTGTTAGTGTTACTTGTGGAAGATGTGGAAAAGCCCGCTTTACACAAATCTCGAAAAGCCTTACTGCTCCCAACGCAACCGGTTGGTGTTTACGGTGTACAAATATTGCAAAGGCCAAAAGCGGTGCTGAGCATCCCATGTGGAAAGGTGGTAGAGCCATTGATACTTATGGTTACGTTTGGTTGTTGGTGCGTTTTCTTAGCAAAGACGATCAATCCTTGGCGATCTCCATGATGAATAATGATGGGTATGTGCTAGAGCATCGTCTGGTTATGGCTCGCAAACTAGGACGCCCTTTAACTCACCAAGAGGTTGTCCACCACCTCAACGGCGTGAAGAGCGACAATCGACCCGGTAACCTGGAAGTAGTTTCGAGCGCAAAGCACACAGAGGAACACAAAGTAATAAAAGATCGCTTGCGCGCCGAGATTCTTAGACTGCAAGATATTTTGAGCGCTCACAATATCGAGTTTTAGTTTTTTCTCCTCCTTAAGATTGAATGGATCCCGCAGGCGATAGCCGATGGCCATCCTTGGTTATCTCCATGCCTAAAGCACTTGGGTCCTGCGGGTGCTGCTATTGTACCACGTTTTACAAAACGTGCACCTTGACAGTGATTGCGCGCTGAAACGCACGCGCGGTTTTCAGGTCGGCCACGAATTTATTCATGTTGGACACTGTTGTTCCACGCCATCCCGTCTCTAGTGTGGTCGCACACCTATCATAATTACCATTATCGAATATTACGGCTCGGCTGTCGTATCGCATGGACACCCTTCTAAAGCCCCAGTTGGAGCATAGATAATAACCATTCAGAGATACGTGATCTCCTTTCTTGAACCGGGCCAAGAATTCGGGAGACACCAGAACCAAATGGCGTGGCTCACCCGAGGTTACCAAGATAACCTCGGCACCCGGGTTGGACCGGATGATGTAATTCAAATCGATTTTCCCCACATCGTCTACCGCGAATTTATACATCTAATTCCTCCTTATTTAGTATCTCTGTATCTTAGGATACAGAAAAACAGAAACGTTCCCACGGCGGCAATATCAGCTAGTATAAATGCTGGGCCGGCTGATACGCCGATGTGTAGCAGTAAAAGGAACGTTACCAAAAAGACACAAATAAGAAACACCAGGGCTTGATTAATCTGACTGTCCACTTTACCTCCGTATGTCGTCTTGACACAGACTGTGATCGTGGTAGACTGTGTCTACCTCCTTGGGCAAGCGGGTTTGGTTGCTTCATCAACAGCCAAGCCCGCTTGCTATATAGAGGAGTAAGAAGATCACCAAGAACAGGGGCGCACAGCCCATGTTATCCCCTGGCGATTCCTCTCTCTCACTCTCTATCGCGGCAATGATAAAGTCATCCTCGTAGGGATCATAGTCCATGATCCACCAGTACTTGCTGGAAAGCAGCCTCAAATTCTGCCGCAGAAATACGACGAGATTTGTCGTGGCAGATCGCATTGAGGTGTTTTCCTGTGGTGGTTCCCCAATCATTCTCCCGAATAACCAGGGGCTTATCATCTACTTGGAAGGCCACTAGGTCGTCGTAGCTAAACCAGAGTGTAATCTTTCCAATATTTACTTTCGTGGCATTTACATAATCGTGGCCACGGGAGTAACCGGCAATTTCCACTCTCATCTTACCCTCCTATACCAAAGAAGCCAACCAGAATCTCTTCCAAGAGCTGGCGATCAGCCCCATACAGCTTGATGCCTGTCCCGCAGAACCAATCCAAATACCAGAACTCGATATTGTGTATGGTGAGCTTGTCTTCACACATGAAAATCCTAAACTCTTCCTGCGGCCCTCCCCACGAGAGCTGCCAGCGGCGGTATCCTTCTTGTTGGCCCGAAAATGTATGTGGTTCCACATAATCGAAACACAAGCCATACTCGTCAAGCCTACCCAGATCGCTGTCGTGGGCTTTCGGGTCTTCCTGGTAGAGGTTCCATAGAGTTTCTATGTCACCAAGCCGATCTCTTTTTGATTCTAGCACAATTTCATGGTCACAGGAACTCATCTTGATTCCTCCTGTTTTATGCCCGGGAATTACCGTCTTCGTCCAAAAACGCTGCTGCCACCCGCTGAGTGTGGTGGTCATCAAACATAACAGCAATGCCAGCAACATGACGAGTCTGGAAACCGCCGCCTAGATAGTGGCCTATCACCTCGGCGTCTGCCAGCTCTCCAGTTCTCATGTCTGGCACCTGCACTCGTGTTCCCACGGGATATTTTTTCTCCACCCAGTTCATTCCTTCAATCCTCCTAATTTTTAATAGTCCGGCGGCGCGGAGCCGGACTGAAATGTAAAACCTCGCGCGGGAGGGTGGGGGGCCCTCACCCTCATTCCGCCTAATCGCTCCAGTCCCCCCACGCCTCCACAGCCCAGTCCAGCTCCTGGGACTGGTCACGGCACAAGCGAAATCCCCTGGGCCTTGACCGCTTCCAGATTTTCCCCACTAGGGGAGCGCGCAACGGATGCCACCTTTCAATGACGGATCCGTTGTCCCATTGGCGAAAATGGGCTAGCGCCCTACCGCTTTTTCTTGACACAAGAACATACTCACGCCCAAACCCGCAGAACGGATCTGACAGGGGGCGTGAAAAAACCCTGTATTTTTGTATCCACCCAATCATCGTATTTCTCCTAATTTTTGATAGTCCGGCTCCGCGCCGCCGGACTGAAATGTTTCCCTCGCGCGGGAGGGGTGGGGGTGGGGACGGGGGGAACGTCTAGAGTCCCGACAAAACAGAGAGAGCGCGTGCCCTCTCCATTGTCTCGTGACTTACATAAGCGTTTACACCCTCAACGAGGGTGGAAGGTTCCCGCTCTTGCACGTCCTCCCATAAATCTGCTTGTTCTCTTTCCCACAACTCCTCGTACCACGCACATGCTACGAGCGCGCGATAGAACCCGCGCAACAGGCCACTGGGACGTGCATGGCGCGCCATGAAGTCCAGCACGGCGCCCTGCAATGGGCCGCATTCACCATCGTCGATAATAAGCGGCAGTGGAATATGCCGCCCATTCTCAAAGACGGCACAAATGTAGTATGGATCGTCGGGAAAATCCCCGTCCACATCAATCCACTCGCCATCGCTATTGAACTGTAGACCGCGATAGCCGCTTAAAATGGACAAAACGACCTTCACCGCATACCGCATATCTTCTACTTTGAACATTGTGTCCTCCTAACTAGATTAAGAATGGGAAAATGTGTTATTCCATCCTGTGCCAGTGCTTGGCCTTGCCAGTCTTCTGGTAAAACCGCAACGCATATATAGTGCCTGGTTAATTCTGCATGCAGAATATTCTACGTTCTCACCGTGTGAGAACGCTAGAAACGTTATTGAACTACGTTGACCCGCTTGCGCTGAAAGTAGTTTTTCTCAGCGCGTTGGATACTATGAAGGGATGCACCATGCAAAGCCATTTTGATCGACTCGGCCTGGCTAGGCCAAATCGAGGGGATTGACCGGTGTCCGGTCTTGGTGCGAGTTGCACCAACTCTTCGCACCCAGTCCATAATACGTCGGGTGAGTGTTTCTAGATCGATCTCTTCCTCTGGTGGATTGTAGCTGTTGAAAACAGAGGAAGGAACGCCAAAGGCATCACGCAACACCCCGATAAGTAGGTTGTTGGGACGGCCCACGATCTCTATTACCAGCTGAGGGATCTGGCGATAGAGGACATTGTCTAGATACTCGTCGCCGCCTCGCAGTCTTTCTATAGCCACAAACGCTTTTCCCAAAGTGTCTTGGGCCTCGTGGCCCAGCGCTTCGAGGATCATTTTAACAGGAAGACCCCGCAGCTGTTCCACGAGGGCGTGCACCTCCGGCACACGCATGAAATCGAAGTCGGCCTCACGGTTATAGCGTTCCCCGTGAGTATCTGGGAGCTCACCAAGCTGAAGGGACACCCAGGGCACTGGTCCCTTAGCGGCTTTCTCAGTAGCCGCCCGGAGGTCTACGGACTTGGTGGTGATCTCGCCACCCTTGCTTATGGTGATCGTCGACTTTCCCAAGTCTCCGCTGGTGACTGGGAGGCGTGTGGGACGCGGCATGTCTACACGTTCATGCTCATCAAGCCAAGCCAACATTGCAACGCGGCGGTCAGGGCTGAATTCTTCAATGCCCATAGCCGACGTGTAGCGCTCGATGACCTGCGGTGTGGTGAGATAAAGAGTTTTACCGTCAATCCTGACTTGCCACAGGGCCTCATCGCTGCGCACCTGGTGATCATGCAGAGAGACCTGGTCTTCTAGCCATTCCATGGTCTCCGGTGCGAGATCCGTGAACACTACGCTGCGCTCGTCAGCAGCAGCTACGGCATCGTGACTGCCCCATCCTAGTATCTGGCCCAGCACATAGCGCAGGAAGTAGCCTACACTATCGTAGCCTGGCTGAGGTCGCCATCCGTCCAGGGATTCCGCCAAGCGAAAAAGCAGGTCAGCGCGGCGGTCTGCATAATCCGGTACTGTCCCATAGCGGCGTAGTGCGACAACGTCCACTATGGCTAGCAGTGGTTCCTTCAAGTGTTGGAAGTACTCTGCTCCTGTAGTCATTGAGCCTCCTTATGGCTGTCGTCCCAGCCGTACTGTACAGCTAGCCGGGCGCGGACCCAGGCAAGTGGGCAGTTATCCCACATCCACTCATCCATTTCGGTGGAGAAATTGGTAATGGGTCGATCGTTGGGAGTCTTGAACCCATCCCTAGGATAGAACCGCTTTAGTGCTTCGGGCTTATGAAGTAAGCACCAAGCATGGAATTCATCATACTGTTCCAGTGTCCCGTAAATCTTATCGATGCTAGCCATGTCTTTTACTCCTAGTTATAGTTACTTCTGCGGCAGAATTGCGTTAGCAGCCCTCTTAGCCTGCTCTCGTTTTGTGACGCTTTTAGTCACAGGGCCACCGCCGCATTCAATTACAGTAAGCGTGCTTCCTCAGTCCCGCGCTGCGCTAGGATGTTGGCGCGTTCATTGAACTCATCACCAGAATGTCCTGCAACGTGGAAATAGGAAACTTGGTGATGTTTGTTCTGTATCAGCTCCTCGATTTCACAAGTCGTCTTGATAATCTTTGGCGACTTGCGCTTCCAATTGTCACGTAACCACCCAATAGCATTACGGCTGTCGGTGTGAATGGTGACATTGCAGGGACGGGTTAATGCCGCAAGTCCCTGCTTAATGGCGATTAGCTCCGCCATGTTGTTTGTAGTGGTCGGGAGTGAGCCATGTAACTCCTTTTTGTTGCCGTGCCGGTCCATCAGGATAGCTCCCCAACCACCAGGGCCAGGGTTTCCTGAACACGACCCGTCTGTGTAGATTACTACTGTATCCATTTTAGTCTCCTTTGGCGGCACTTCTGCCGCAGAAGTTAGGGATCACCAAGAACAAGGGGTTATTCCCCTGGTGATTCCCAGTAGTCAATAGGTATGATGCGCCAATAGTAACGGCCCCTCGGGATTTGTCGCTCTTCTGCCTCACTCAGCAACTCAAAGCGTGAGAGTGGCAGTCCCCGCTTGCGTTTGTACTCGTGGGCTTTCTCAAACAACACAGCAATAGACGGTGACGCCCCGTAGGGCACACGGAATATGCTATCGCAATCCCGTCTCAGTAACTCAAGCAGATACATCTTCATTCTTTGGGGTCTCCTAAGCCGGACTCACGCAGAAATCCGGCCAACCCCTTTTCTTGTGTTCTACGAAAAGGGCACCCCTTATATTCATTGCGAATTCGATACAACAAAAGACGTTCTTGATCGTTCGCCTCTTGGACATCGCGGCAAGCGTCGAGGAAGTCATACCCGTCCTCGAAATCCTCGACCTGTGGCATTTTCGCCAGTGTCGCGTTTGCGCGCTTGCGCAACGCGAGAATATGCTCGATGTCAATACGGTACTTGTCTACTAACTCTTGATACTTCCTCATCATAATCCTCCTATGGTTAATGGCATTTCTGCCGCAGAAGTTGCTCCAGAGCTGTTTCTCTGGTGATTCCCCAAGATCAATAGATCCATACCAAGGAACAGGACGAATCTGCCAACAGTATCGATAACCAGGGGTACGGAGGTAGTCATAAGTACATGAACACCCATGCTCATCCGTCTCCTCGAACACGGGAAGTGACTGTCCCATTTCGTAAGCCTGGTTAACCGCCAGGGTCTCCAGCGCTTTCCTGTCAGTGCCAACGCCAAACACCGTGGAGATACCCCCACGAATTCCCTCAAGTAATAGAACTTTCATCATACCCTCCAATTCCGCCGACGAGATGCAGCGGAACGCTTACGCTTAGCCTTGCGGCGTCTACCCTGTATAGAGGAAGCCAAATGCCCAGGGGGACGATGATAGTGTAATCGGCGACGGGGATACGAAGACAGAAAAGGATTTACTCAACCGGGCGCGGTTTTCCAATCGAGACCCTCTTTGTAAAGCATGTCGTCTCCTTTGCGGCCAACTTCTGCCGCAGAACCACTATTCCCTTGGTGATTCCATTAACTCCCAAGCTTTCTTAATCACCCAAGATACAGACACAGGATATACCTTGGTATCAATGGGCTCTAGTACCCTGACCCCACCCACTGAGAAAGTTATAGTATCAAGACTAAACCAAAAAGCGTCTATTGGTCCCCCGTTGTCTATAAGCAACTCAGCAGGTATCTGTGACAACTCGTCCTCGCTCTCGACAAATACATCTATGTCACTGTCCTGCCGTGCAGGATGTGTACTGTACGGTGAACGCGATCCGAATAGAAACACGGTGTCTCTCCTTGGTTATACGTGGAACATACGTACAGGTCTGCCCAATATTGGGCAGGATATTGTACAATTTGTACAAGTGCGAGGGGGAGTAAGACTTTTGTGTACACAATGTATGCACAATGTACACACAACGCACATACAGCCCTAGTTGCCCCCCTGCGCGCCGTAGCGGCGTCGGGGCATGTTCAATACACCTTTGCCGCCTACGCCTCGTGGCGCCCCCTTCTGCTTTGATAGGCGGGGTCTAGGCGCACCACCGTGAGCGCGTCCGAGAGCATATCGTCGACTCGCTGCAGCGGATCGGGGCCACACCAGTCGACAGGACAGACACGCCAGTGAAGCAGGGAGAACCCACGGGTGACGTAGCTGCCGTCGGCGTGAGTCTGATAGACAGCGGAGCGCGGCAGTCCGTTGCTTCTTGCCAGCTCCACACCCCTTTCTGTCAGTGCTTTTCTGCTAGTGCCGACGGCGACTATGGTAGAGAGTCGCCCCTGCACACGTTCTAGAACCAGAATCTTCATCGTATTCTCTCCTTTGCATAGTACCACTACATCTAGTGGGGCAAATCCCAAATAGCCCCAAAAGGCCGTGTTTACACCTGTTTTTGGAAACGGCCCACTAGATGTAGTAGTAAGAATTGCGGCGGCAGCCCTCTTTTTCTGCCGCAGAAGCCAATTTTTATCCCGAATGTTAACAACTCACGAATTGCCAATTTTTGCCGTGGGAGGGCATTGCAGAGGGCGTTACTTTCTGCAACGGATGACGCCCCCAGAGCATTTATGTAAAGCATTTGCGGGCATTTTCTCCACAGAGCTGCAAAAGCCCTACACGTGGAGCCAAGCCCACTTTTTCGGCAATATCGAGGTTGTTAACATTCAAGTTCTGCCGCAGAAGTGGCTACGAGTCCTTCACCAGGCGTTCGAGGAGAGGGCTTGCAACGGCTCTCTCAGACACCACTTCCCTGGCGAGTCTTTCATTCTCCTGGCACACATCGTATAGCTGGCCGGTGAGAGTGGTGACTCTATCATCGGCGGAGACGCGCATCCTCAACAGCCGGTTGCGCATCCAGGACTCCCTGTTCTCTGCATCAAACAGATCGTCCTGGCATTGGATCAGGTCATTCTGGCACTGCTCCAAATCCTCTCTCCATGTTTCCCCGGCGATCTCCTCCACTTCATAGATCACCCAGTCGCAGACGTCGTGCTTCGACACCCAGCTGCCATCCGGCCGTAGCACAAACGGCCTGTATGGGCCCGGGTTGTGTTCCCGTGCCCACGTCATCAATGTTCCCTCTGTAGCTGCGGCGGCCACCACATGGTGGCTGTTGCCGCGCCGGTACTCCAATACGTACATTTTGTCCTCCTTTGACTACAGACTTCTGCGGCAGAAGTTAGCCGCAGTTGGTGACGAGCAGGGTCTTGTAGGGGCGATTCTTCTTGGGGGCAAACACCCACTCTTTAAGGTTCTCGTAGTCGTCTGCCGTAAACTCACTCTGTTCTGTGAGAACAGCTGACGCCTCCTCTAATTCCCTGGTGAGTCTTTCGTTCTTCAGTCGTGCTGTGAGCAGTGCCTCCTGTAGGGTGCCAACCTCATCCTCAGTTTGCTGCGCCCACGCCCTTGCTGCGTACAGTGCTTCGTACACATCTTCTAGTTCATCGGTGACGGTATACAGATCACCAGCGAGAAGGGCGAGGTGGGAATCTGTGGCGTGACGTAGGTTTTCGGCGGTGCGGGCACAGCCTTTCTCAGCGCGAGCAACCTGCTGTGCCCAATAGACATCCGACTTCGCTTTGCGGTTAACTGTGTTGGCGATCACCTTTTCCTGGCGAGCGATCTTGTCGTAAGCATGAGCCAGAAGGCGATCCTTCTCTTTGAGGAAGTCCTCGTATTGCCGGTAGGTATCATACAACTCACCAGCAACATCTTCCACGGCAGGCTTCGACGCCATGTCGGCCTCCATATCGACGGCCACGGCCACGGCTTTTTGGCACTGGTCTAGAGAGTCCATGGCGCTGTCATACATCATCTTCCAATCCATGGCCGGGTAGTGTGTCTTCTCCTTAGGCCACCTCCCACTGGTGATCTCTTCTACTTTGTAGATCAACCAATCGAAGGTATCGTGCTTTGACATCCAGACGCCATCAGGCCGTAGTACAAACGGCCTGTAGTGGTACGGGCCAGGGAGGTGTTCTCGCGCCCACGTTATCAACGGCTCTTTTGTTGTCGAGGCTGCCATCACGTACCGTTTATTGCAGCCACCGATATCGCGCCGGCGTTCTTCTAGTATGTACATTTCGTCTCCTTTTGGTTACAGACTTCTGCCGCAGAATTGCCAGCGGCAGTCCTTCTTACTCCTCAATCGTGAACAGCAACTTACCCAGGGTTACTGTTATGCGCCCCGGGTCTCTTACCAGGGCCAGTGGGCCACGACGGGCCATGGTCGCGTACCCGTCGTTCCCGTCCACTCGCGCACGATCGAGTACCCACTCAGTAATCCCCTGGCGAATTCGCAGGGGTAGTACATAGTTCAATAGGGGTTGCAGCGGCTGGGGACAGGTAGCACTCACTTTCCGGCAGTGGTGAAGCGTGACCACGGCGAGCCGCCGTGCCCACTGCCCGCGCATCTCGTCCATCAAAACAACATCCCACTCCCAGTGGTGGAAGTGGAAATGCCAGCGTGTAACCCCGGTCCAGTCCGGGGCGCCATCTCCGTATACAGTATCGGAGTGGGGCAGATGAAAGAGCAGTTTTCTAACAACAAGCGTCAGCCACCAGCGAAATCTATTCCACATAGAAACCTCCTTACTCCTTGGTGATTCCCTCTCCCCGCTATTATACCACGGAGAGAGGGAAATACTACCGTTCAGAACGGCAGCGGGTACGCCGAACTTAACACTGTCCGGCGACCAACGTTGAAACCGTTGCGCCACATGCCGCTGGCGTCGTCCCATAGCGTCCAGGTAGACAGCGGCCCCCAGCCCTCGACGGTAATGTCCAGAGCGTGAGCTATGTAGCCGCCGCGCAGCTTGCGTAGCCGGTTGGCGAGCCACCAAATCAGGCCGTCTTGTAGTCGGTTCGCCAGCACATTCAACATCATGCACCTCCTTGGTCAAAGGCAATGGCGTCTACCAGTGCCTGACTCTTCACCCAGCGAATCACAGCTGGGTCGACATTCAACACGGCAGTACCGCGTGCATACAGAGCCGTGCGCGCGGCGATCGCCTTTTTCTTCCTGGCGATCTCCTCCTCCATCGCCAGGAGAGAGTTCCCGCCTAATTGCACGCCAGCGCATTTCTGCGCTAGCAATGCTAGGCCGCGCTGTAAAGTCGGGGCCAGCACGGTGTGGCCCTCAGCTCTCACCGTGGTCGCCGTACTGCTTTGAAACGCGATTACCCTCATCGCGCCACCCCCTCGAGGAACTCGTCCTCGTAGTCCAGAGCGACACGCCCGATCTCGTCCTGGGACACATACTCTCCCAGGCTCGAGGCGTCACCGTATTCGCTCACCAAGCCGAACGTCTCCACCACGTGCCCCCCACTATGGCGCTCTCCATCGCGCCGCAGGAAGCGGTAGCCGTGCCGTACTAGCCAATTCACGGCGCTGTCGTAGTCCCACCCCATACGCTGGGGGCGGAACTCGCCAGACCGTGACTCACTAACGCCCAGCAGCTGGGTGCGGCCCGGCTTGAACCACCGCCGAGACCGCAATCTAATTACAACGGGTTTCATCGCACACCTCCTTGGAGTGAAAGCCACCGGGCCGCACAGCTCTCCTCGGCCTCGGCGGACACGGGGGACAGCATGGTGGGGTCGAACACACACAGCTGTCCCTTGTAGTACGCGACGTTGTCGGACCAGAGGTCGAAGACCCCGGCCTCAGCGCCGCGCCGCATAACGTCAAGCCCTCTCGCCGCATCTTCTGGTGAGGGATTAGAGAGAGGGACCACCAGGGGCTGTGAGTACACCCACATACCCCCGGTTTCCCACTCGTCCTCGACCGGCAGCACCGGGATACCGGCGGCTTGTAGCCGCCTGGTGCCCTCGAGAGTGTCTGCGCGGTCAGAGACGTCGCCAACCTTCAGGGCGTGATTGCCATACCTGTACGCCCTGAAGGAGCTGCCCCCACTCAGATAGGGCAGCTGCCCGATCTCGTCGAGCAAAAGATGTTCCATCGCACACCGCCTGTGTGCTGACTGCGCGGTACCGCCGCGCTCGGTAGATAGAACACCAGGGCTATCGCACTTAGCCCTGGTGATCGAACTACTCTTGGTAGCGTGTCACCACGCCACCTTCCTCCAGTGTCTTGACCTCCTCAGGGGTCAAGGTTACTTCACCCCACCCCGTACAACTTGGGGCGGAGTTTTGTGCGTCGAGCACCAGATACTGCACACGGAACCCCTCACGGAGGGCGCTCGGCCCCCCATCAATAACGTCAACCGCCATTTTAACCATAGCCTTCTCAGTCATCTCAAACCTCCTAGTTTTGTAATAGCCCAGCTTACCGCACAGCTGGACTGAAATGACCCCGTGCGGGGGGTGGAGCTTCTTGCTCCCCTCTACCGCCCACCCGCGTGGTGAGCGGCAGAATGGGAATCAGAAGCTTACACTACAGGGGGCGTATAAACCGCACCCCTTGCTTCGTCACTCGTGCCCCAAGGGCATCCTTGGGGAGATCGCCGAGCAGCGCGGGGGCAACATACAGGGCCCCCTGTGCGTCGACCTCGACCCCGCTGAAGTAAATGCGGCGGGGGGCCGAGACCCCCACCTCCGCCGCCACTACGAGATTGTTTATCTCGTAAACTAACACACTGCCGTCATTCGAAACTGCCAAAGCTTTCCTCGTTCCCATCGTACACCTCCTTGGTGTGTTAAATCACCAGCAGGAACGCTGGCGAGTGAACTTCTGCGGCAGAATTACCGCAGGATGGGGGCAGAGGCCCCCGGTACTACTTAGTCTTGATACGTACCTGACACCCCGCCTGCAAGAGCGGGGCGTCAGACGAGTACTGCCACATGTCGAGGCCGGGGTTATACTGCAACCCCTTCTCGGCAATGGCAGTAATCCCGGGGTTAGCGTGGCCGCGACCACGCCCAACTGACAACACCTCCCCCTCGGGGGAGATGTCAACGTCGATCCGCTCTCCTTGCCGGAGACCAAACAGCTTCCCGAAAACAGACATGACTACTACCTCCTTGGTGTTACTTTACTGACCCAATCAAACAACAACAACCGAATGCGGCCAGGCCGGGATTCGAACCCTATACCGAGAACACCTGTTGTGCAGGCGGGCACTGCCACTGGCCCCTTTTCGCTCGGTCGATGCCTGACCACGATGGTGGGGGAGTAACCCCCCACCGGTACAGACTACTCACTTCCCTAAGAGGCGCGTGCAAAGACGCGCCATCTGGGGGTAGCCCTCGCCGCCGCCCTTGGTGCGCTCGCACCACGGCACCAGGGCGTCTTCCGTGCTGCAACCCCTGGCCTCGACTTCCGCCAGGGGGACCTCGCCACGGAGCCAGCGGTCGATCGTACCGCCAGCTCCTGAGCAGCCAGCGACCTTCTCCTCAAGGTTGCTCATTCCCTCGAAGATGTCGCCGACCTCCTCACCAGTGTCGGTGAGGGTCTCGACGAGATCCTCCTCGGTCCCCGTGGTGCCGCTCTCGCCCCCGCAAGCGAGGGACGCGGCCAGCATCACGGCCATCAACACCAATACTACTACCTTCTGCTTCAACGACATATCACACCTCCCAGTGCGATTATACATGGAAACCGCCATGCCGGTGGGACATAACCCTGCCCCTGGGGATGTGGGCTATACAGCCCACTGCACAGCGCTGACCCGTAGGTGGGCCGCAGCTGTGCTGTGTGAGTTAACGATGGTGACCACCCGCCCACGGCGGATGATGGCCACCAGGTAACGCCCAGTTGCCCCGCCAGCCTTGACCTGGTGGTCAGAGCGAGCCAGGACAACGCCGACAGGAGCAGTCGGTCGCTCCTTGAGGGCACGAAACGTGCCCTCGACGACGGCCGGATCGAGCCCGTAGGCCCGGATGCGGGACGCGGCCTTCCCGGAGACTGCATGATGTGTCACAAACATTGCAACACCTCCTTGGTTGTGCGCGGTACCGCCGCGCGTCGGTAGAGCGTTTCTCGCCCTCCACCAGGGCTGGGTGAGATAGCCCCAGTGGAGGATTAGAAACCAAGACATGTGCCCCGTCTGCGCCACATCGACGGGGCGATAGCTCGCATTGGCCGTGGCCGCCAAACCCCCGGACGGGAGTCGAACCCGTCACGCCCGGAAGACCGGGGGTGTTAATTCTTACTCCTCGACCGTGGTGTAGGATACGCCGTGGCGGTCGAGATTCTCTTCCTCTGCCCTGGCCTCTTCCATCGTCAGGCCAGTGTACTCACCGCCGTCAAACTTAACCGTGTACAACATAATCACACCTCCCGGTGCTTGTGCGCGGAAACCGCCGCGCTAACGGTAGAGCGTTTCTCGCTCTCCACTGCTCCCCACCCTATGGTGAGGGGCAGCAGGAGAACTAGAAATCACCGTCGCCAACGTACTCGAACTCGATGAGCTCGAGGTCGTCGGCGATCTCGATGAACCCTTGGTCGAGTTCATCCATTTCTCCTTCCTCGATCACGTCCAGCAGCCTGCCGTCAACGAAAATCCCCAACATTTCACACCTCCTAAGTGTGTAGTACCCCCCCAGGGGGGGGAGGGGGTCTGTGCCCCCGTGAGAAAAAAGACCCCCTATGTTCATAGAGGGCGTAGCGAATGCTACTTAAGACTCTCCTCAAACAATTTGCCATTTCCCCATGTTGGGGCTGGACACACACAGCGCGCCTGGTATAATCAAAGCAAACGCACAGGGGGAGGCATGGCAGACACAGTACGAATAGGGGCGGTGGACTATCGGATCGAGAGCGTCAGAGAGTTGAAGCGGGGGGGCTGTAGACTATGGGGGGACATCAAATACAGTCGTAGCCGCATACGGATAGTAGACAAGTTAGGTCCACAAGCGCGGCGGATCACACTATGGCACGAGATACTACATGGGATACTAACACAGGGGGGGATAGACAAGCACAGCGAGCGGGAGATAGACCTCATAGCACACGGGATAGTGGAAGTATTGCGGGACAACGAATGGATAAGGGGGGCAGAATGATCATCGTAGTAGAGTGGGAAGGAGAAGAAGACGAGGAGCTATTAGAGGACATAGAAGAGATCATACACGACAAGTACCGGATGGCGTATGAGAAGCGGACGAGGAACCACCAGGAAAACAAAGGAAGAGCGGAGTACGTGTTTGAGAAAGCCAGGCCCATGAGCGCATTTCCGCCCTATGAAGTCACATGGGCCACATTTTCGGGCACAACTTCTGCGGCAGAAGAGGAACGATGACTGACTGGCAGGATGCAGGAACGGTAGAAACACTGGGTAACAACGGTATCGTCATACGAACACAAGAGGTGGCTTCTGGGTGCATGATACTTGACGACCTATTCAAGTCGCTAGTCAAGAAATACAAAATACAGATACAGGGAATACAGCACACGTCGGGCTGGAAATGGGGCAAGTACATAATAGTGCAAGAGTTTGACGGCCCGCAAGGAGGACGGAGTGAGTGATCTTATAGTAAAGGTGGATTGGAACGGAAAGCCAGAAGATCAAGAGTGGTTAGCGAAAACATTGGAGTGCCTGTCGCCGCTCTACAAACTGGTTACTTGGCAGGGGTGGCCTAGCCACCCGGAGGACAAAACCACTGTGTGCCTTCTGTTCGACAGGCGATGCAAGGATAGCATATAGTGAAGCGTTTGCAGTCTGACACAGAGGGAGTAGAGTACTGGCAGCCGCGTCTCCATCGCGGGAAGCTACAGCTGTGGTACCGGAACATAGGTGGAGAGGAAGAGAAATTCCTATGGGAAATAGCGGCCTCTGACTTCTGGCGAGTCTTAAAAGACTTTATATGGAGCAACATCAGAGCATGGGTAGCGATCAAGCTACATCCCAAGTGGCTGGTTATGAGGTAGAATGCTTTTCACAGAAGAAGAAACCATCATCATGCAAGCGGCGGCGGACCCCCAGCGCGGGGGCATGGGAGCATTTACCTCCTACTGGTTCTCGCCGGAGAAGGGGATAGCGCGTGACGACCTAGCGGGGAAGCCGCCAGACGAATACGACCCCCCCCTGCAACCTGGTGAGTACGTGCCATGGATACCCCTGCCCTGGCAGATGCTGCTAGCGCACGACACCCGTCGCGAGATCACCGTCATAGGGGCATTTGGATCGAGCAAGACCGTAGGGTTAGCCGCCATTAGCTGCTACTACGCGCTGATGATGCCAGACTTCCGCTTCATGGACGTAGCGCCCAGAGCCTGGCAGGCCAAACAAATGTTCGACGCCGTAAGGCGTGACCTAATACACTGGAAAGAAGACCCTGACAACCCCAGGCGCATAGAGAGATTAGTCAAGCGCATCACCCGCGCCCCGTGGCCTGCGATAGAATTCAAAAACGGCAGCACCCTAGAATTCATGAGTGCTGACCGCAACGCCGAGGGAATACGCAGCTGGTCAGGAGACATGGCCGTCATAGACGAGGCCGGTCTGATGAACGAAGACGACACCGAAGACCTCATGGTCAACCTGGGATCGCGGCTACGTGGCTTCAGCGGCACCAGGGAACGCCTGGGCAAACTAGTAGTCATGGGCAACGCTGACGAATCGGCGTACCTATGGGACAGATTCGACTTAGGAATTGATGAATCGCCACTGAAAGACAAATACCTCTCCATCCTCCTCACCATAGACGACAACCCCTACGTAACCAAGCAACAGAAACAAGACATCGAGCGGCGCATCGTAGACCCAGGCAAGCGTGACCAGTACCTCTACTCCAAGAGACCCCTGCCGCACGGCAAAGAATTTACACCCGCGCTAATCGAGGGGGCCTCCTCGCCAGACCTAGACGACGCCATGAAAAACGGCCTAGACAACAAGCTAAACGGGTACGTTAAAATAACAAGCGGGAAAGGCCTTACACTCACCTGGAAACTACCCTATGTAGAGGGGCACACCTACATTCTGGTGGGCGACCCTGGACAAGGGACACCGCCGAAGCGCAACTCAGGAGTACTGACCGTATTTGACGCAACCGGCTTCCCAGACACACCGGCCACCCTGGCGGCCTTCGACTGGGTAGACGGCAAAGGATCATACTGGCCCTGGGTCTACTCACTAGAGGTTCTACAAGGACAATACAAGCCCCTCTTCACCGGTTTCGACAGCACCGGTCCCCAGAAAGGCTTCGACGAACTAGTCTTTGTCCAGCGCGGGATCAGTGCCGAGGGCATAAACTTCGCGGGGAACAAAATGCAAATGGTAGCCGCGCTCAAGCTACTGATGGGCAACGGCAAAATCCTCATGCCCGAAAGAGACATTCCCCACATCTGGACACAACTCAGCCGCTGGCGGATGCCCGACAAACGCATCAACCAAGACATAGCGAGCGCGCTCTTCATGGCCGCGCACATCATTCACCGACTCTTCTGGTATGCAAAAGAGGGTGAAGAGTGGGAAGAGCTGCCGGACATAATGCTGCTCAAGCGATCGGGCGTGCGTAGTGGCAGACAACGCGCACACAGGCGGCGTCTATGACACCTGAGAGCATAGGGACAATTTTAGTGGCCTTCATTACTGGTGGTGGGGCGCAATGGCTATTAGCCAACGCCAAGAAGAAATCGCTCATCTCGGGCGCCCGCCTAAACACGGCGCAGGGGAAAGCTGCTGAGGTAGCCATGCTCGGTGACGTGATCGACCAGCTCAACACACAAAGAGAAATCGACAAAAAAGAAATGGTAGAACTTCAACAGCGCGTCATGGCCCTCGAGACCCAGTTACACATCACCGTGGGCAAAGTCATCAAACTAGAGGCGGAAATCATTTATTACCAGTCTGTAATAGCCGAGAAAGAAGAGGCCATTGCAAAGCAAGCGCGGCTGATCGAGGCCCTAAGAGAGAGGAACCAATGCGCTACAACGACATCATAGGGACGCCATTGCCGTTAGACAACACCCCATTCTCTAGAGAGTGGGCGCGGCAGCACAGCGCGTACCTGGAATACATAGAGCACTTCGAGGGAGTATGGCTAGACGAGAAAATGGCTGACAACGAAACGTTAGTCTACCCCCTCAAGCTAAACCCCATCAGGCTGGCGGCCATGCTACACGTAGGCTTCCTCTTTGGTGAAGTAACCGACTCGGCCCCCGCCATGGTACCCATGACAGTAGAGAAATGGGGTAGTGGCGAAGAAAACGCTGGTACCACCCAGAAACTAACCAGCATACTCAACCGCATTCTATATGAGAATGACGCTCGCGAGCTAGAGCAGGAAGGAGGCTTGGTAGCGCAGGTATTAGGAGGAGTCGTATTTGGTGAACGTTACGACCCCACCCGCAAACAAGAAGGCAAGCTACCCATAGCTATTGACAGCCCGGGGACAGAATACTTCTTTCCCTACTACTCCACCGGAGAACACTACAAACTTCTGCGCGTCATCATCCAGTACTACATGGATGCAGTGGAGGCACAACAAAGGTATGGTATACTAGACGCCAGAGGCAATGTACTATTTAGAGCAGAGTGGACGAGCGACAGTGCCGAGATCACCATAGATGGCAAGTCGGTGGAGTGGGAAGGACAGGGGCCACCCCCCTTAGGGTGTATCCCATTTACCTACATTCCTCACATCAGAGATGGCGGCTTTTACGGCAGATCGCTCTTTCACAACATGCGTGGCTTGGCAGAGGGCGTCAACGAGCGCTACGCAGACATAGGCGACAAGATTGCAGACGACGCCCGGCAGATACCCTGGGTATCGAACTGCCGCAATCCCGCAGTACGAGACCTGGGGAACGGCGTTCTCATTGGTGATCTTGGTTCCACGCAACCAGGTCAAGACGAACCTCGCATGTACTTTCCTAGCCACAGTGGAGTAACCACAGCGGCGACCCAGTGGGCATCCGATCTCTTGACACTGGCGCGCACCGAAGCAAGTACACCACCTATCGTATATGGACAAGACGAGGGATCACAGCGCAGCGCACTAACCCTGGCGTTGCGCATGATACCACTGATCAAACACATCAACGCAGAAAGAACACATTGGAGCAAAGGACTATCCGAACTCAGCCATCGCATATTACGGCTGTGTGCGGCCAAGGGCATAGAAGGAGTTACACACGCAGAAATACAAGGATTACGCATCTGGCCGGAATGGGCCCCCATCCTACCCCGCGATTCCGAGTCAGAACTAAACCGCATCATATTGCGGCTGAACAACGGGCTAATTACCCCAGAGCAAGCCTTGGTGGCTATGCAAGACGTGCGAGACGTCAAGACCGCTTTGGAGTTAATCAAGAAACATTTGGAGTGGAAAGCCTCGCTCGGCAAACAGACAGAAAACCCTTTCGGGGGGGCTGGCAGCGACGGCGAGCAGGCGCAAGCAGTGCGGCCCACAGAGCCGCGCGTTAATACTAAAGGAGACACAGAGCAATGAGTGAGAACACACAATCGAACAGCACGCCCAACACCACGGTGGTGGACACTGGTCATGAGGGTGGTCAGCAAGACAATAGTCAGGATCAAGTAGCAGAACTGCGACGGCAGCTCGCCAATGCCAAGAAAGCACAGGCTGGCAGCGACCTAAAAGTTACAGAACTGCTCAAGGAACTGGCGGCGGCCAAGCAACTAGCGGCAGACGCACAGGCAGCTGCCCAAGCGCTAACTCTCAAGCATGAAGAGGAAGCGGGAGCTCAGGACAATGCCCTAACGGGAATGCAGGCGCAAATTGCCGCCCTGATTGCAGAAAACGAGGCACGCAAACGGGCCGAGGCCGAGGCCAAGCGAGAAGCGGGAGTAGCCAATCTGGTTGCCACCGAGTTCCCGGACCTCAGCGGCTTAATGGCCCAGGGCGCAATGCCCCAAGCCGCCACGATAGAAGAACTGCGTGCCAAGCTCAGCACAATTCAAGAATTGGTACAAAAGCGAGCGGAGACCCATGTCCAAGAGAAAATCAAGGGCATGCGACCCGCCTTTCCTTCGGCCACTGGGTCTGGTGACGGTGACGTGAAAAGCCTCGAGCGGAAGCTCGAGCAGGCCGCCGCCGCCAAAGACTGGACGCTATACAGCCAGCTAAGCACCCAATGGAGCGACTTACACAAATAACAACTAGATAGGAGAAATATCATGGCAGCTGGAACTTGGGATACCCCCTATGGTACAACCCCATGGGCCTCATTAGATCAGAACAGCCACACCGTGTTTGTTCCCGAGCTATTGAGCAACTACGTCAAGCGGTCCATTTTTTATGGGCTTGTTGACTACAAGGTTGATCTTGGTGCTGCGCGCACCAAGAAAATGACATTCACCCAGCTCATCGAGCCGGAACCGAACATCGCCGAGCTAGACGTGTATGCGCTGCAAGTCCCGTCCCTGTACGTGGATAGCCGCAGCATTGACATCGAGACGAAACGTTATGGTGACAAAGTCATGCTCATGAAATACGATGACTACATCACCTCCTGGATTCAGAATGGTCGTGCTGGTTTGCGAGCAATCATGAACAACCTCTTGGGGCCACACATGGTACTCTCGCTGGACCGGCTAGCCCGAAACGCCTACATTGGCGGACACTTTGCTAGCTTCAGTAATGACAAGGCTGGCTTCTATGCACTCAAGGCGTCTGACACCTTCGAGGAAGGTGTGGCGCGCTCGATCCAGTTGGGCGCGGCCTATTCAGACGCTGAAGAGCAAGACATCTTCTGCTTGACCTCTCCCGCTGCGACCTACGAGCTGAAGAGCCAGACACTGGGGACCGGTGAATGGATCAGCCGCCACCAGTACGCAGAACCTGCTCGCTTGCTCAACTACGAAGTTGGCACCTACGAGGGCGTGCGCTTTGCGCAGAGTAACATCCTGACCCTTTGGAATGTTGGCGAGATCATCAAACAAGCCACCATCGACGCCTCGATTGCCGAGGGTGCTGGTGCGCCCGATCCTGAGACCACCAAGGTTGACGGGGTCTGGCACGTGGGCCAGTTTGCTGCCACTCATGGTGTTTCCTACACTGATGTTACTGGCGTGCTGGCTCCGGGGGATTACGTAACCCTCCACACAACTCGTGCTGCTGCTAACGGTACCCGCGCCACCAAGGACGGTCCGGTTTGGAATGACCCCGTGAACTTGGAGCGGCGCGTCATTTCTGTTGATGGTGGAACCATCACCTTCGACAAACCGATCAGCTCCACCGACTTCCAGACCGACTTGGGTGGTGGCGTCTACGGGTATATCACCCTGGCGCGCCCCGTCCATGCCGCGATCTTCCTCAAGGGGCCGCGCGCGGTCGTGTGTGGTGTTACACAGCCGCCGCAGACCTACGTGCCCCCCGCCTACGACGACACGCTAAGCGTATACCGTTTTGCCTGGGACGCCTTCCTGAAGTATCAGCAGATGTTTACTGAACGCTTCGAGGTCTACTTCTTCGCTGGCTCCTACGTGGCGCCTGGTCACAACAAGGTCGTAACACTCTAATGATAACATGGCTCACACTGAAACAACAAATAAGCGGTGGGTTCCTCAAGGACCCCCTGTACTCGAAATATGATGAGGATCAGCTGCTTTGGGCAGTCAATGACGCCCTGGTTGCTTTAGCCTCCTCTTATGCCGGGGTTGTTTCTGTGAGCGACGTTGTGGGGGATGGGACCACCACGGAGTGGCCCCTTCCCTCCAACGTAGTAGAAGGGCGCGATCGAGGCGTCTTTGGTATCCGTTGGACAGACGGAAAAACCTGGCTGCGTGAACTCGATTACCAGCCCGGGGCCGCCGAGGATTCAACAAATACCTACGCAGTCTGGCCCACCGGAACCATAAACCTCTACGCTGCCCCCAGGTCGGGCACAACCTTCAAACTTTTTTACATAGCCTACTACAACCGTGTAGAGGACGACAACTCAGTCATCGACATCCCAGACTGGGCCTACGAAGCCGTGAAATGCTACGTGGCCGCATCTGTGCTGGCACCGTCTTATGCTCAGCAGGCTTTGCTGGGCAACTACAAAAAGAAACGCGATTCTGGTAATCCGGAGGACAACCCCCAGCTAAGACTTTCGCAGTACTTCCTGAAACGCTACCACACCATTTGCCAGCAACACCCACAGGAACAATACCGCCGCATGGGAGCGCGCCGATGAGTAACACCATCTATCCCCTACTGCACGCACTCAAGATTGGGCTGCGGGATCACATCATCGACAAGTTCGATAATCCGCCTGCAGAATACGTGGACATGCTTACCTACACTAACCAAGTCACTGGTGATTCTACCATTCTCAAACCAGGCATCGTCAAAGTGGGCCGGTTTCAGGATGACCCAACAGATGTTGCCAACACCAATGGAGAAGTGGATGCCGCAGTCTCCATTTATGCTGGCGATCCCGACAGGGAGACATGGCGCAGTAACGCATTTCGGGGAGGCGCCAGCGAGAACGACCTGGGCATAGATGCTCCCATGCGTGAGGTCGGTGGAGCCTACCACTGGTGGGAGCGGCTCTATATCGAGTGGCAGTGCTTCATGATCGGGGCACAGCAGACACAGCTAGAAGCAGATCGCATCGCCACGGTCTTCAAATCGCTTCTGGAAACATACTGCGCATCCAAGAGTGACACCAACCCCCACGGCTGGGACGTAGCCGGACTACGTGACCCCTTAGGCCAGATGGCCCTGGCCGCCCTACTCAGTGAGAGCTTCCATACGGAGAGAGGCGGAGCCTCTGACTGGATTCAAGAAGGAGAACTGTGGGTGCAAGTACTTACCCTAAAACCATAAAGGTCTTAGCCCTTCTCAACAGCGGAGATAAAACAGAACCCTCTGCTGTAGACATATATCGGGTTACATCACCTTTTTCACACATCAACACCAACACCAAAGACATGGTGTGTAAGTGGATGCCCATCGCCGATGCGCTAGCCGACACACGGCTCGTTATGGGACAAGACATTATCGTCTTACCCCGCTACATCGGCAAGACCGGTGACATGATCGACGACTTACGAGCCACGACCGGGGCACAGATCGTGTTTGAGACAGATGACGACTACTCAAACCACTACCGAGAGATTTCGCCGGTGAGCATGGAAGAAATGGCAAGAATGTGTGATTACGCCACCGTTTCCACCAAAGCCCTGGCGAGAATGGTTAAGCTAATCAGCGACACACCCTGTATGGTGTTAGAGAATCACATTGAGTTTGAGATATTTTCCAAGGTTGCACGGCAGACAGAGAAGATGTATGAGGAGACGACTATCATGCTGGTCGGAACCACTACACACTACGACGACTGGCTACCGGCGGCCACGGCTGCTCTGAGGGTTGCAAAACGGCACAGCGACGTTCGCTTGCTGGTAGGCGGGTATCAGCCCGACTACCTACAAGAGGCCACATACATACCGCCAGTGCCCTATGTACAATACCCCTCTTTGATGCGTCAAGCCGATATAGTGCTATGCGCAGTTGACCCCGATGACTACTTCAATAAGTCCAAGAGTGCTATCAAGGCCATCGAGTCATGGTCAGCTGAGCGGCTAGTCGGCAAAGTACCCGGTGGAGCAGCAGTAATTGCTACCCAGGGAACCACGTATGGAGGAGTTGTTCAGAACAACCACAATGGATTATTAGTGAGGCACACGGAAGACTGTTGGGAATCTGCTATAGAAAAACTCCTAGAAAACCGGAGATTGCGGCAGAAGCTCCAACGCGAAGGATACAAAGACGCTCGGAAACACCACAACATTGCCGATGGCTGGCGACAGTGGTACCGAGCATATCAGACGATGAGGAGAAACAAATGAGCGTACTTTCAAGTAAGGGGGTCTTCAGTTTTGGCCCCCAGACAGCAAAGGGGTCTGCTGCAACCACGTGGTATCGTCACAAGATACTACAGGGCGGTATTGGTACTGCCCAGCAAGTGCAGCAGATTCCCCCCGAAGTGGGTGGTGACTACCACCCGACCGGCGCATACAAAGACGGAGCTTTCGGCGCGGGCACAGTGACCCTCTTGCCTCGGCTAGAGAATGTCATTGGTCACTTGCTAGAAGCAGCCGTCGGAGTACACTCGGTGACAGCAGACTGTCCCGAGGCCGGCGTTCTTCGTCATGTGTTTACCACACCTGCGGACGCCATGGACATGCCCTGGCTGGGCATTCGGGCCATGATCCCCAGCGGTGTGGGTCACGATGACAAGGGAGAGCAAATCAACGACGTGCGCGTTTCGCGTATGCGGCTAATCTTTGCCGCACACCAGCTCCTGGTGGCTAACTTCGACTTTGCTGGACGGATTCCTCTACCCAATCAGGACCCCAGCGGCTGGACATACGACAACGCCTACGAAGACGAAACCTCCGTTCCCCTGGCGGCAGTTGCCGGTAACACACTAACGCTGGGAGGGACTCCATACAACGCCGTGAACCTAAGCATTGACTTGGTTAATGCCTACTCCACCCCGCAAGACGAGGCCGTTATCAACAGCCCGTACCCCGACGACATGGTACTGTTGCAGCAGGTGCTGAGCTTTACCTGGACGCACAAATGGGATGACCCAGCTCTCTACGCCTCCATTTATGCAAACGGTGGCACAGAATGGAGTCCGGTGGTTCACAAGACCGCCATGGACGTTGTAATCCAAAGTCCGAACAACATCCCCGGGCAGACCGTTCCCTACCGGTTAGAGATCACGGCCCCATCCGTTAGCTGGGGAGCGCAAGGCCCCCCGATGCTGGCTGGTGGGCAAATGATTGTTCAGCAATACACTGGCACGGCGCAGGTCCTGGCTGGGAGCGACTACATACAATTGCTTCTGGACAACCAGGCCACGACTTACTAGACGGGCCTACAGACGGGGAGGGCGACATCTCCCTCCCCGTCCTCACAAAGGAGACACTATGGTTAAGATTGCAGATTTTCTGCCGCAGAAACGGGAACTCGCTAGCGTCGAAGACACCTGGGTATTAATCAAGCCACCCAGTTACAGTACGGCAATTGCGCGCGCTGCCATCGCCGGCAAGGGTCGCAGTATCAACGTTAGCAGCGAAAGAGTATCAACTAGCCTCGAGGCCAATTTGGCCTACCTCTTTGCCAATGAAATCTGGCTTACCTATCAAGACACCAATCTCGTGGTGGAGATACCCAAGAAGTGGAATGAGGAAGGCGAGGTCTCTGAGTGGGACAAGATCACCTTCGAGCCGCGCGAGGACGAGACAATGCGCAGCTTCATGGACAAGATAGAGAAAATGCCTCTCTCCATCGTGTACGACTGGCACAACCAGGTATGCGATGTTGTACCAGAGTGGCGCATCCCTTTTTAAGAGGCGCGCGTGCGCGCCGCGATGAGGAGATCGCCAAGGAAATAACAAACTACTTGCTCTCTGGTGAGGGAGAGGAGCCAGACACCTATACCATGTACAAGAAAGTAGAGCGCTATGGCCTTCCTCTTGGTGGTGGGTGGGCTGACCAGCCAGAGGCATTCATGCGTGACCTAGACGCTGTACAGACAGCGCTAGACAACGTCGCGTACATTCGTGCTGTCAACGCCAAACAGCAACAGCAGCAGGCCCCCCGGATCAGCGGAGGCAAGAACTATGGGTAGAAGTAACTATTCAGCAGCCGAAATAAATGCGGCTCTTGCCGCCACCACGCGCGAGGATCAAGAGCGTATCTTGAGACAACAAGAGTGGGTATCTACACACGCAAGCGTCGTACAAGACATTCTCGCCGCCAGGAAGGCGCGGATTATATCTCGGCGGGCGAAGGGCGTAAAACAGCCACCAGTTATACCACAGCCGAAGCAACCCGGTGGAGTGCCTAGTGCTCCAGTTCCTTCCCAGGGGGTAACACCACACGAAGTGCCCTTTGGTAGCCCAGAGGCGCTACACGCCGATCCCTGGTTCGGGAGAGTAAAAGCACTCAACCTTGGCGAGCTGGACCCAACGCTCCGTGACAAAATGTACCAAAGCTACATCAGTTTCGGGGGGATCCCCACAAGCAATGTAGCCGAGCAGCTCCAGACCTTATATGGCTCACGACTTGAACCCTACTTCCAGGCGGCGCGCGACTCGCGTGAACAATCAGATGCCCCCTCGAACCGGGGCGACTTAATAAACGAGGCTTTGGGCGGGAGCTCTCAACAAACAGTCGCCGAGGATTACGGGGCCTGGCAAGAAGTTTTGCCCCCAAACCGACTAAGTGACTGGCAGGGCTTGATAGAGAGCAGCCTGCCCAAAGCACGCGAGCTTACTGAGAAGCAGCGCGCGCAAGCCTGGCAGGCATGGGGTCTGGGCGACAGACCCCAAAACGAGGCGCGGGGTGTAATACAGGAAATAGAACGCGGGCAACGACCGCTGCTGCCCATAAACCCCACCAACCTAGCTGCTGAGTTTCGGCGAAATATTGGCGAGCCAGTAGAAACCGACAAATACGGCAATGATATCGTAAAGCCCGGCTGGATACAGGTTGGACGCACACAATACCCAATAGACGTTCTCACGGAATACTACCAGGGCATACATGGCCCTGGTGGTGGGCTGATGTTTAAGGGTGATCCTACTGACCCCGTGATGGGCGCCAAGGCCATGAAACAGATGGGGAACACAATACGCCCCAATGCGGGCTGGGTTCCCGTTGACGCCAGTGGAAAATCATTGCTAGAGCCAGAAGAAATAGGACTTGGTAAAGCGGGACAGCACGACATCGGTATGCGGGTTCATGCCTTCGTTGTCTTTGGCGAAACTGGCGAGAAGGGCCAAATGGCTGTCCGGCCCGGCCTTATTAAGGGCATGAGTACATACAAGACCGTGCGCGTGCCGATTGCGTCTGACATAGACATAGAAAAGCTGTCGCTGGCACGGCCTGGCAGCGTGTGGGAGCAAGGGGACGTATCACTGGCTGGCGGGCTTAGTCCTATAGATTTCGGACTGGGCCGCAAGGTAAGTCAAGTCACGCTTGAGAACATTGGCCTTGTCGCTGGTGAAGAAGGAGACAAATACAAAAACTACCTCACCGCCACACTCAGGCTGTACGCAAACAATGCGCAGACATCACCAGGGAACAAGGGTGGTACATCGCGCCACCAATTATACCCCGACCCAATTTTGGATGAGTTGGGCTTCGAGGCCCTCGTGTCCGCAAAGTACCTCGAGAACGTACCACAAAACTATTTTGCAAACAGACCGGCAGAATTCGCTAGGGCACTTGGCCTTGGGGGAGCCGACGCCACAGAAGAAGAGCTTGCCACACTGGGTAGACAAGCATCCTGGAATGCCGAGACCTCTCAAAGGGCCGCCGACTATTTCTTCAACACAATTCTTCCTCGCGACATGACTGAGATTTTGGTTCCCACAGTCATTCCTGCCAGCCAGCTGTATAGATATGAAAACGTAATAGACCCGTCTCAAGAACCCCTAGATCTTGGCGATGGGAAACTACTAATACAAAGGCGCATGCGTGGCATAGACGCAGAAAATTTCTCGCTCAAGATTCCCATGCGCAGCTACCCCGGAAAAAAGAACTACGTCTCTGACGAGCAGATCAGGGAAATGGCGCGCTATGATACAGAGGGGGCCGCACAGCTGCGCGCACAAGCAGACGCACAGGACGCTGCGCGGATCTCTCTCATAGAAGCAGCGGCCAGAACCGCCGACCCGAAGCTAGAAAGACCTGACCTGGTAGACTTTCGCGGGAAGGATCGCACCACATACGAGAACATCATGGACACCGCTCGCCAGAGAGCTGCCGCCGTGGGTGGGCCATGGAAAAAGGAAATGGGCGAGGAGTACATCCCAGCAGATATCCTAGCCAAGAACTTCTGGGAAGTAGCCGCCGAGTCAGAGATAGGTGGCAAACAAATATACATGGGGGCGGCGGGAGTACTCATGTCTCCGCAGGCCATACTACACCAGATGTCAGGCCAGGGAGCTTTACATGCTGGTGGCACCAGCAGCAAGATGGCAAAGGCCGCATACGACTACTTTGCTAATGTTGACTCAAAAGACAGAGAAATACGCAGTAGAGCAATCAAGTCATCTCTCCTGGCTATTGGGGAACAACAAAAGATGGCCACCAGCCCAAAGGCCATCAAGCAGCTGCACGGGGCCATGCACAGCCCCAACGTATTTAGCGGTATTTTTAGGGCTGACTCTAGCATCGCACCCAATGAAGTTTACTTGCCAGACAAGTTCATTTTCAAAGCACTTGGCGTGACAAGACAAGAAGACAAGGACCGGCTGTTGAAACAAATGCAGAGCGGGTCCGAGGAGAAAATTGGGGCCTACGTGACAGGATATCCTGGCACTGGCAGGGACTTCGAAATCGGCAAGCTGTCCGTGCGCTTTATGAGTCAGTACAAGGGCGAGCAGGCCATGGGGCCAATTGTTAGCCCGCTTCTTGCAGAAGCACTGGGCCGTGACTTCGACCTAGACCCCGCAATGGCTATTCTCACTGGCAAGCTACAGGCTAACCCCGACACGGGCCAGTTCTTTATGAAAGACAGGCCCCAAATAGCATCCGTGACCGACATTACAAGAATGGCACTTGAGATGAGAAAGCGTGGGCGTGGTAGTGAGGTCTTAGACCTCCCTCTTTCTGCGGCAGAAGTGCAAGAAAAGTACAACAACCTGAACGAATTCTCTCAAGAGCAATTAGCCGACGCATCCAAGTCCGCGCTGTTATTGAAACGACTAACGGGTTCAGATTACAACATATTGAAACGACAGCTTGGGCAGCGCACCCAGACCGAGCAGCAGCAAGCCGTTGCCGAGGAGCTACATCAGAACGTATATTCATATCGCCAGGCCAGCAAGGCGATCCCCGATCCCCACCTGGCTGCTGCCGTGGAGATGTTGGCTACCGCCTCTGCCAAGAGGGGATATGGTGAGCGCGTCATCGAGAACGGCAAGCTCACATATCGCTACTCCAAGGGGCGGCCCGCGTCTGTAATGACCATCTTCAAAAACGTCTTCAGGGAACTTACGCAAGCCAAGGGTGCAACTGGCGAATACGTATTCGACACCAACGACCTTGCCTCGCTATTTGCCACAGACAAGAACCAGCAAGCCGTAGCAGAATATGGCGAAGCACTACGCCGCAATCCCAACCTGGCCTTCGAGTACGCGCCTGGCAAAGTGCTCTCTGGCGAGAACTGGCTAGACACAATGCTTAGCACCCCGATGGGGCAAACACTTTTGGGCAAGGTACAAAATACACAATGGCCCAAAACCCCCCGGTCGTGGTTGGGATCCGGCATCTCCAAAGAACAAGAGGTTGCGGTTCAGGAACAAGCCGCGCTTTATCGGGCCATTCAAAAGGAATACAGCAAACAGCCGGTCTCTCCTGCCACCCGTGCCAGGGCAGACATGGTGATTCGGAAACGCCGGGAAGAAGATGAGAAGTACTATGAGCCTTTTTGGACAGAACCCAAGGACAAAGAACGCCCCAATATTCTGCCTAAGGCCGAAATTAACCTAGCCAAGAAACAGAAACCGGCCCCAGCTACTGCACCCGAACAACCCACACGAGAAGCAACCCAAACCGCTCCGTCCGAGAAACAGCCCACGCAAGAGCCAGATTCGACCGCCACGTCCAAACAACCCCCGCGAGAAGCGGCCCAGACTACTCCGTCCGAGAAACAGCCCACACAGAAGTCAGATTCAGTCGCCGCGCCCGGGCCGCAAGCGACACGGAAACCAATCACCGTCACCGAACCACTAGCAATGCCTGAGCCGGGACATCTTCCCCAGGTTCCCCTAGGCATAAATATGGCGCGGGCCTCTGGGGTACACCTGGCGGCCCCGGCCGAGCGATCCACCGAGGCCCCTCCGGCTACCCCAATCAATTTTGCAACACCACCGCAAGAAGAATCACCAGTGGAAGTAAGCGAAGTAAGTGGAATACCCGATCCGGGCCTGACAACACCACCATCGGAGTACGAGCGAGCGTTACAAGACGAGGGGCACGATGCCCCACCACCGATAACGAAAGCACAGCGGGAAGCACGCAGAGTAAAAGCCGCCGGAAATACCGCTGGGACAATTGAGAATCAGCTCCGCTCCGCTGGAATTAATAGCGTCGGAGAGGGGCTAGCTAGCCTGGCCGGACTTCTCGGCAACAATCCCTCCGCCCAAGCAGCGCAGGGGCTAGTCACCTTCAACAAACTCGGCGCAACCGCTGGTGAGCTAATCAAAGCCATCGAGCAGTGGACTGGCGGCATAATTAAGGGCTACGACGCCACCAAAGGCATGACCGAGGAACAGCTCAAGCATATTAGCCTGCTCAAAACAGCGCGTGACACACTCAAGAGAGAAATGTCTGTTTCCAACCTTGCCCTGCAGCAAGAGGGCCTAAAGGAACAAGATATTGCCGCCCTGCAAAAGCGCAATGAGCGAGCAGACATGGCACTCAGCAAACTCAGCAAAGTTATTGCTCCGTGGCTAGATACCGGAATTGCCCAGGCCACCGCGCAAGTAAGCAATGAGAGAGTGGCCGAGATAACCCGGCGCATGATGGGTGGTGGTGGCCCCGGGGACGGTGGTGGTGGCCCCGAGGGTGGCCCCGGCATACTTGGGCAAGCTTGGGCTGGTGCTGGCCGCATAGGGACAAAACTAATGAGCGGGTGGAGCCTGATGCAACTCAACCGCATCTGGGGCCTCACCGGTGGTGCCACAATTGCAGACATGCCCATAGCCGCGCAGCAGGAAATGGCAGCATCCCAGGCGGCCATGGCTGGTCAGCCTGGCGTTTCTGCTCCACTGGGCACTGTGGCGCGCGGGCTGCTGTCTACCCAAGCCAGACAAGCTGCCTATCGAGGCACAGTAGGACGCACTGCCTACCAAGCCTATGGCGGTGGCATGGGTGCCATGACCTCACCCACCATGGGCGGAGCGATGGGCTTGGCCGGTATACCAATTGGATTGGGTGCTGTATCTGGGATAGTCGCTGGTTGGGCCGGGCTACCCGCATGGGGCGGGCTAGCAGCGGCAGGCCCTGTCGGCCTGGCAGTAGGTGGTGCCGCTGCACTCTACGGCGCGGTGAACTACGTACAAGAAGTAAACCGCACGGACCTGACTGCGGCGACCGCGCTAAATAGCACCAACTGGTTTGAGCGAACAGCCGCGCAGGCAACCATGGGGGGGGGGAGCCCCGATGAGCGCATGCGGCAACTTCAAAGCGCGGCAACACACATGTCCCCTGAATACGAATATACTCCGCCCGCCCAGCTCGCCACGGACACGCGCACGGGGCGTGTTCAGCAGCTCGCGGCTCGGATTGCCAGCGGCAAGATGTCTGGTATGGACATCCAAGAACGCACCGCCACCATGCGCAGCTTCTATGCCAACAAAATTGCCGAGGGCGGCGCACTGAACGAGAAACTGGGCTACCTGGGAGAAGAGCAGTTCCTCTCTGGCGCAGGGCAGTACATGGCTTACATAGACGAGACAAACCTGAACACCATGGCTGCCGACCCCATGCTTGAGGCACTGGCGCGTGGCGACGTGAACGCCCAGCAACTAGGCAACCTTTCCCTTGCCTTTGGTGGTAGAGGGACTGACATACAACATGGCTACGGCATAATCGGTGGCGAGAATGGACTTACGCCTACCCAGGCCGCCATAGGCATGACAGTTTCCAACAAGTACATGCAACCGCTCACATTTGGCCCCCACGCCGCCATGAGCCGTAGCGCAGCGGGCGCGCTGTTCGAGAAAATGGGAAGGATGGGGATAGGGGAAGAGGGCACCCGATTCGGCGATCTGTTGACCGCCGCCGCCAGTGGCGACATAGAGACCGTGGCCTGGGCTATGGACCAGAGTGGGCTCGGCGCGATGAAGCCCGCCGAGCTGCCCATGCAGGCAACGTCTGCGGGTCGTATGCTGGCCCTGTACCGGCAGCGCCTCTACCAGACACGACAGCGCGATGAGAGCCGCTCTTATCAGCAAATACAATTTGGTCTACGCCAACAGGGGATAGACCTGTCCTACCAGGGAGCCATGGCCCAGGCAGGCATACAAATGCAACGCCTGCAACTTAGCTACCGGCAGACCATGGGGGACGAACCTGGTACCCCTGATGGTTATGTGGGACGCTTCGGGTGGCGCGAGCAGCAGATGGCCCTACAACAGAGCCAATTCATGAGCAACTGGGCCTTACAAGGGGCCATGATGGGAGAAAACCAGAGCTGGCAACGCACCCAGCAAGCCTGGCAGGGTCAGGCCATAGAGCGCAACTGGCAACGCACCCAGGCACAGCGCGGCTGGGAAGACACCGCGATTGAGCAAGGGCAAGAACGCCAGGGAGTACAGTACGGCTGGCAGATACAAGGACTACAAATCAGCCAGGAAATGGCCGGAATCTCTCGTGCTGGCACGCGGGCCGGCTGGGCCTATGGTGAGGAGCGCGGCGCGCTACAGTTCGGCTGGCAACAAGAGGACATCACCGAGAACATCCGGTATGCCTCAGGCCGCCAGCGTAAGCAGCTAATAACACAACAAGAGCGCACCACCACACTCTACAACATGGAACAGGGCCAGGCGTCTGCCGCCAAGGATCGCCAGGAAGAAATCTGGGACCTAGAAGACAAACGCTTCGACATACGGCGCGAGCAAATAGAACAGCAGCAGAAATGGGCCGAGGAAGACTTTGCCACTAGCAAAGAACACCGCGACGAAAAGCGCAAGTGGGAAGACGAAGATCACAAAACCGCTAAAGACCACCTGAACGAGCAGAAGAAACACACCGAGGCCATCGCCAGCTTGCAAAACAAGCAACACGCGCAATCGCTTGCCAACTACGTGGCTAGCCACTCTCTTCAGATGGCGCAGATGGCAGAAGAGAAGAGGGCATTCACAGAACAGCATGACCTCAACATCAAAGCGGCGGGTATCAGTGCTGGGCTAGCTGCTCAGCAGCGCGACCTGGCCCAAGAAGGCTTGGACGCAGCGATCAAGCACCAGGGAGTCATGAACACACTGGCCGACGCACAGAGCCAGCTTGCTTTTGAGGAAAGCGTGCGGATGCTGCAATGGATCAACTTCATACGCGACAACATTCCTCATCTATTAGAAGACATGGTGCGCAAAGAAATGGCGAACTACACACCAGACCCCATAGAACTACCCGTACACGTAGGACCGAGGTGAACACACAGTGAGCAATAGCTATATCGTGCTAACAGACAGCGTGGGCAACGCATACCGGTTTACGGTCACGCTGAAGGGCTACCGGCCCAGTATGATCAAGTCGGACAAGATCAGCCAGACCATTACCGGCAAGCTCGTGAACCAGATCGGCGTGGTGACTAGGACGTGGATGTACCGGCTGAAAGCTCCTGCCACCGCCACACCGCCCAACGGTACACTGGCGGATCTCAAAGCGCTCTTCACGCTAGACGACCCCAATGGCACACCCAACAACATCATCACGCTCACTGACATCGATGGCAGCTCACACAGCGTGTACTTGGTGGGGGAGTTGACGCCACAGCTACAAAGCTATGACCTATCCACCAGCCCTAGCTACGTAGTACTCAAAATGATGGAAACGACAGCCATATGAGAAACGTAACGCCAGACCAGTTAGCCGCAATGGTGTCGCAGAATACAAAACCAGTATCCCACGTCGTCTTTCGTGATGTGCAAGCGCGCTGGACACTCAAGCACTCGTACACACTAACCAACTACAGCCAGAGCCAGCCCTACGGAGTAGCCCCCTACGCAGCAGTGGACTCATGTTATTACAACGGCTACATCTACAAGGTATGGCGAGACAACAACGTTCCTTATGGACTACGCTGGCTCAAAGTAAATGTCGACACGCTGGCTTCTACCACGGGTTCGTATTCTGTGGGTAGCCACAGTGGCTACAACATTCAAAGAATGTCCCTGGTGAATAACCAGGTTTACTACATGTACGATGACGGCACGCATAACTACATATACGGATACGACATAGATACTGCCACCAACACCAAGGTCAGCAGCGCTGTGTACTGGCCGCAAAAAGTGTCTCTGGCGGTGACAGATGCCACGTCCCCGAACGGACGCAGGCACTATGTATTTGGCCCCGTATCTATCGTTGGCGGTGACAGCTATCGTTTCACCATCCAGTGCGAGTCTGGCACCGGCACCGGCTATGAAACACGCATGACATTACTAAGCTTCATTGTCGACAAGGAATTTATGTATAGCGGCAATGTCACCTGGTTTGACGCGGCCACCTCTGAAGACGGCAGCTACGATGTAGTTATTTTTAACTCTGTCGACGGTGGTTCTCCCAAAGCGATGATAGTAGACATAGACGCTGACGGCACACTTGTCGGCAAGTCGGGCGTCTGGCCCATCATACCAGCAGACATAGTGGACAACTATACCTTCTTCCGGCTGGGTTGGCTCAAGCGCATCGGTGACACATTCTACGCCACGGGCCGGGCCGGACGAGGCGGCAGCACTGGTCTACATGCGCAGTCCTGGGATGTTGTCGTGCGTAGCAAGGATGGGATTCACTGGACCATGGACAGATACCAGTACCTCTCTGAAGACATCGGCCACGGCCCAGTCATGGCTCACACCACAGCAGACCGCATGTTCTTGATGGTGGTCGGCGATCTGTACGAGAGTCCTCAAAACTACCTCTTTGGTGGTGATCCTGCCGTCTCCAAGATAACGGCAACCGCCGGCATCAGGTCTTGGAACTATAACAAGGGTCTAAATGCCGTGGACAGCGGAAGCATCACACTCGATAACACCAACAAGGACTACGACGGCTTGCGACCTGGTTGGTGGGCCTTTCTCTATGGTGGTTTCAACGACGAGGAATTACTGTTGGCTACCATGAGCATCGACACCATCGACACATCTTTTGCCAGCGGGCAAGACCGATGCTCTCTTAGGCTACGTGGTACTGCCATGAAGTCGCTCGCCGACTGGGCCTCAGACCAGGATTGGCAATGGCTCAGTGGGATTCGGCACTACGAAGACTGCGATAACATTGGTGGTCTTTACACCATCAACGGCGAGGCTCTCTCTGCACCACCCGACGAACCGGCGGTAGTTTATAGCGAAGACGGCATGATGAGTAACCCTGCCTTCCTAGAGTATGATGATGTGGGAGTGCATTACAACAAGGCCCGTGGCATTAGTCTCGATCTGACTACAGTAGGCAAAATCACTGGCGACCATTATGTTAGCGCCGACTTCTGCGATTATGGACAGCTGGCTCTCTGTGCTGGTTCAGACGGCTCCGCAGACATTCCACCGGGGTCAAGTTGTGGTGTGCTTACCAATGTGATTGACAAGGATAACTTTTGGGTCTCTGCTTACAACTTCCATGACATCACCCATAAGCTGTGGCAGGTGAAGGCTGGCGTGTGGAGCAACAAGAAAGACATCACCGTACCCTCTGCAGCCGTGACTTGGCGCAACAATCACAAAGACGGCGTAGACGGCGACCCGTATGCCAGAGTCTATTACAACCTCGGCGGACAATACATCACCACAGGCATAATCCTAGGGCCAGATCAACTAGAAACCACCAGAGACTATGGCGACGTTGACAGAGGCACTGACCAGATTACCAGAGAGAGCCTTTTTGTTGGTGATATATTGGCAACGGGCGACACATTTGACAGCGGAAAAGTCGGTGTGATGCTAGCCAACGACATGCCCACTGCCGACATATACATTGCCAAACACCTTTGGCGGCAAGGGATGACCGGAGAAGACAACAAGCTGCAAGACGGCTATATGCGCAGCTTGCATGACTGGACGAAACCATCTGGTGGCTACGACGACGAAACACACGTGCTGTCCGCCGCTGAAAAGGTAAGGACATCTCTCTCTCGTCTGGTGAGCGGAACACGACTGCGAATAGATGACGAAAGCGTCAACCTCTATAACGTCCCGCCAGACGACAGGTCTGGTTGCTACAAGGTGAGCGCCGTGACTGAAACCGAGGTACAAAGCCCGCAGCGACACACACAAAGCGGTGGCGGCGAAGACTGGGCTGCCAGTTACTACATAGCATACATTCTAACCGGAAAATCTCAAGGATGCAGTTGTGTATTCCAGGCAAGTGAGTGGGTGGACAGCCCTAGCCCCGGTTACACCAGATTCTACGATACTGGCTCTGCGGCCCCCGACTTTAGAGATGTGTTTGATGTTGATGATAAATTTGTCATGTTGCCCTGGCCCAACATCGACCGGCCCAACAGAACCGATGCCGCAGGCTATCAGACCATCGAAATGAGAACCGATGGCATAGGCGTCGGAGATGTAATAGTCTACGAACATGAGCAGGAATACAATCTGGACTTTGTAGCCAAAGACCTGGCGGCGAAGGCGGGCGTCCTAGATGTTTGTGGCGCCGCTACAGATGATGACACAGACACCACTTACTCTCAGCAAGTACACATAAATGATGGGCTGGTCAAGACGCACGAGTTCAGGGCCATAGACGAAACAGCACACGTGAACTGGGATGCCAATGTTACCTGGGACGTTGTTATGCACAACGCCGCCAGAGGAACACAGCGCAACCTGATGTTTGCATTTCTGCGGCAGAAGCACGACGCCAAGCTGCTAACCACTGACTTGTTGCCTGGTGCTATTGGCATGATAGTGGATGTAGTGATTGACACACTCCCCTCACCAGTAGCCTGGCACATGTACCTCTACGACACCTATGCTGCTGACGGCCCCATTCTGCGCGACTACACCACCGGTACATTGACCAACGCGTCACTCAAGAACCCCGCCGACGTGCGCGTGGTCAAGCGTGGTCGGCATGTGTCAGTGTATTTCAACAATAGTTACTTGGGTAGTGTAACCTCACGCCCCATCAGCTCAGTATATGCAGCCGAGGCCACCGGGCACGTGTACCACGACGAGGTCTGGAACGGCTCATCGTATCTTCACGTCGGCTCCATCCACGACGTGCTCGCCACAGTGAAAATACTCGAACTCAACGACTATGTAGACAACCTGATTCTAGACCAGCGCATGAGCGCGCAGGCGGGAATGTCTAGACTATTCCAGGACAAACGCATCTATCTATCGGCCACACCAGATGAGACCCTACGCATATCCAGGTTTACCACCCGTGATACCACCGAGACGGCAGGAGATCTATTTCTCGCCAATGACAGAGTGCTGCGTGACCGCGTGCCCACCCATGTGCGCGCCATTGGTGAAGAAGTTAGTGACTACATCGACCACACTGCCGCCGCCGAACGCGGAGTGCTTTTTATGAGCATCAATACACCCACGTTGGAGGAGGAGGAGGCATACCAGGAAGCGCGGCGTCTAGTACTGGACGCGGCGGGCGAAGCTGATACAATGAACCCGAACATGGCAGGTAGACTACACTGGGAACCAGGAGACAAACTACCCATCAGTTACACAGACCTCAAAGGTACCGTGGTAGCTGATGACTACTTGATTGTGGGGCTGAATACGACCCACAACCTCACAGGACTTACCACACAAGCGCGAGTGCGCAGGCTGGTGACATGATAAAACGCTATATACGCCGAGGTATCATCGCCGACATCAACGGCGAAGTAATAGATGTACAGACCAAGGGGTCTGCGCAGACACTACGCAATGTTCCCCTACTGGGCAACCCTGCGTCCCTTTCCATTGGTGATGCAGTGATGCTCCAAGAGTTCCGGGGGCGACTGGTAGCCATGGCCACCAGTAACACCCCTGGTGATGGGGTATACAGCCCGGTCACCAAGACAGTGGCCTCTGGTGGAGAAATAGCCGTGCACGCCATCGATGGCCCATACCACAGCGGCCACCTGGCCCACAGCGCACTCTCTGGTGTGTCTGCCAACCAACACCACAATCAAGTTACCATTGGCGCAGGCGGTCTGTCTGGCAAGCTCTCGCTCTCTACACAAGAGCTCACACTGGCCGCCATCGACCATGCCGATTTGAGCAACATCTCGGCTGATCAGCACGTCGCACACAGCGGCGTCTCTATCTCCACGTCGGGATTGGGATTGTCAGGCGGCGGCTCAATAGACACCTCGCGGACAATCACCCTGAGCAGCAGCAGCGACCCAGGTGCAGCGGCGGCAATCCTCGCCAGCACGAGCGCGGGTGGCCTCACGCTCCAGTCCCTGGCGTTGAACGGCTCCCTGGACATCACTGATGGCGACCTCACGGTGCTGGACGGTGCGGCAACCGTCTTCTTCGTGGACGAGAGCGCACACAACGTGGGCGTGATGACCAACGCACCTGACCCACAATTTGCGCTGGACGTGAACGGCCCAGTACGCGGGCAGTACCTCATCGGGCCGCACGCACTTCAGTTGAGCGACGCTGTGATGATTTGCCATTTTGACGGGTCGTATCCGTTCGAGACAAACTGCGACGTGGACACTGGCGGCCACCTAGGACAAGTCGCCACAGTGAGCGGTGGCGTTATTGGGCGACCAGGAAAATTCGGGAAAGCGGTACAGATTGCAGAATCTGCCACAAACCTTGTTACCAATCCGTCGTTCGAGACCGACCTGAACGGCTGGGAATTTGGTAATAGTTCTGGTGGCAGCCGGGCGCGGAGAGAGACCGATGCTCCCTACGGAGAATACTGTCTTGAGGTCCAGACCGGCGGGGCTGGCTACTGCTACAATACAACCTCAGAGATCACGGTATCCCCTGGCGCGGCATACACCGTCAGCGCATTTATGAAGCAGGCAAGCGGCTCGGGTTATGCGACGCTACGAATTTGGCAGTATGACAGTGCCCATGTTTATATCCCCGCTGGCAATAAGACAGTTACTTTTACTAGTGGCCCTCACGACTGGGAGCGCAAGAATATTTCATTCACAACCGAGGCCGATGCCGCATACGTCAGGATTGTCTTAGAGCAAGGCGATTACAGCGACGATGCTCTGTGCTACTGGGACGCTGTGCAGTTGGAGCCAGGATGCCTCACGCCCTACCTGGACGGCTCGCTTGGTGACGGCCACTCATGGGATAGCACGCCGCACGCCAGTGCCAGCAGCCGGACGGCAAGCACGGTCTATTGGAGTAATCCACTGGATGACAACGCTGGAACATTGACACTCTACTGGCAGCCAGCCACCGACTACGACAGTCAGCCCACCGGCTATCTATTTGACGAAGGCAATCTCGCTGCCTATTATGACAGCAGCGACTACAAAATCAAGTTCACGGACGGTACAAATACCGCACAATCCGCCGCGCTGGATTTTGACGCGCTGGACTGGCTACACCTGGTATTTGTGTGGTCGTCTGCTGGCCTGGCGATCTACGTTGACGGCGTGGCGAACGGCAGCAATGGCACATATACCGCGCCGACGCTGGGAGCCTCCCTGTATCTTGGGAGCACCACCGCTGGGGCAAGTCAGCCCAATGCCCTATTTGACGAATTATTCATTCTTGACCGCGCGCTATCCGCCGTTGGGGCACGCTCCATCTACGAGAGCAACGCGCCGGTGTTTGCGGAGACCTCCATCCGTGCCTGGCGCTCACCAGGGCAGGTGCCCATCCGAGTGAACGAGGAAGGTCTCTGGGGTCGTGACGAGGACGGCAACGCCTCCCTGGGTTGGTCGTCAGTAAGG
>Ga0190316_1000001_pt1 | contig 91593 bp, 101 predicted proteins | sample 48701112_MG_FD_161663 | JGI IMG/M metagenome (GOLD analysis project Ga0190316, IMG submission 161663) | Hydrothermal vent sediment bacterial communities from Southern Trench, Guaymas Basin, Mexico - 4870-11-1-2_MG | ecosystem: Environmental > Aquatic > Marine > Hydrothermal vents > Sediment ... | reverse complement strand
ATTTTTTTGTTTTAAAAAAAAAAAAAAAAAATAAAAAAAAATTTTTTAAAATTTTTAAAAAAAAAAAAAAAAAAAAAAAGTTTAGTTTGAAAGTTACCAAAAATGGAGTTTTTTTTTGGCCCACTAGATGTAGTGGTTGTACGAAAAACGGACAAAAACGGACAAAAACGGACAAAAAACGGACAAAAACGGACAAAAACGGACAAAAAAACGGACAAAAATGGCCTAAAAATGCAGAAATAGGGGAAAGTAACAACAAAAATTACAAAATTGCTATAAAAATTGCAGAAAAACGGTTAGAATGACAAAAAAAAGTGAAAAAACGTAGCGCATTTTTTATTGCAGTTTCCATTTTCGTTGCAATATATCTTGTTTTTTGAAAAGTATACCACTACATGTAGTGGTTTTGCAATACCCTACCACTACATGTAGTGGTCGGTTTTTTCAAAAACGGCGAATGTTAAAAAAAAAAATGTACGTTTTATACCAATTTGGTATACTTTATACCACTACATGTAGTGGTTGTAAGCGTCGGGTAAATTCCTTTTATCAGCGTTTGTCGTGAGGACAAGAAATAGCGAGTAGGGTTTTGGAAATGGTCAATATTGTAGAAATGAATGGAACACTTTCGTTGTGGGCTAATGTATAATTCATTGTGGGTATTTACTGTTGAACAAGGATAAGCGAAACAATTTGTGCGACGCTTATTTGCACGGCACAAAATTAACTGGCCTTAGCAAGAAAAATCAAGTCCAACAAACTCTAATACGCGCCATAAGTCGGATGCGACTTCAATATAGCCAAGATTGATTTGCATAGGGGCGATTTACACGAGGTTAATGTGGGCTTTGCTATATTCAAGGGAGCTAGGCTTTTGCGATAATTGTTGATACAAAAGAAGCAATACAAACCGTCGCTAATTACGTAAAATTATTACATGTTATTGACACGGCGGTTTGTATTGCGGATTTAAAACATAAATAAACATGTGATGTTTTTGACACAGATTTGTTTTTGTGTCTTATAATAGATTGCGATAAAACTAAAAGAAATATCAATTAAGGGGGTCTCCTATGAATTCTTCAATGATAACACGGCGCTTTGTTCAGTTACCTGGATGTGTTATGCGTGGGCCTTCGCCCACAGTTTGTTCAACTACTCAAGAAGATTTGCCAGTAACGACATTGAGGCCACTGGCAGAATTGCTTTTTAATTTCTTCTCTGTATACGCCACTAATCCAGAATGTTTGCCATGTCTTCACACGACTGGGTTTTTCATATATCTACCACAACAATCTTTACCAGGTCCCTTTGTGTCTCCACTTGTAATTATGTCGCCGGATATACCGAGCGCGATGGCTTATAAAGAATCGCAGACTTCACTTCACATGTTTAATATGGTTGTCGTTGTTATGCCAAATGATATAGTCACAGTAATGCCGTTATCTCGTCGCGCGACAATGGCGAATTTCTTTGCAGCCCCACGACATTGATAATAAATTACGTAATGATTGCGATAAAAACATTTGTAGACAGGCCGGTGTGAATAGAAAACGAGGTCGATAGTGTTTTAGCATTACACGGAAAACGACCAAACAAAAACATAAACGAGTGAGGGGTTACTAAAAATAGCTAATCTTCAGAAGGTTATTTTTGAATATGCCTACTTTAATGTGGATGTAAGGGTTCGACATCAATTAGGCCGATTAAGTTACCATTGGTAATAAAAGACAATATTGTGAGGAAATATTGTGGACACTCTTGTACATGTTATTATGTTATCTGCTGTGACATTTATTGTGGTTTCTGCTTTTTTGTTGTTATCTGGAATGGAGATAGTTAAAGTGTTATTGGTGTCCGCCGGTGTTGCTATTATATTACTTTTGTTTTTTTGTTTAATAAGAATGAAATAAATTCGTAATTTAGGAGGGAACAACGTGGACGACAAAACTCTTTTGCAAGAAGCCCTTATAGTACATGAAGGAGCAGTTAGATATGGCGGGAGATTTATGCGCACTTTGGCCGTGTTGATAGAATGTGCAGATATGTCTAATTTACGCAAAATCTATCGGACCTGGCCTGAAGAATGGGCGCGGTATCTACAAATGGGGAAACGACATCAGGAAGATGCAAATTCTTGACCTAATAATGGCCCTTGATGCGACACGGCTCTTAATACAAAGATAACAAGAAATCCGCTGCCATGTGCGGTTGATATATTTGTTATGTTGTCAAGTGCAACTGACAGTTTGGTAGTTGACAAACGTGGTAATGGGTGTATAGTGTCTATATGCACAAGGGGGAAAAATGATTACAACGCTTACAATCAAGAATTTCAAATCAATCCAATTATTGGATGCCCTGTCTTTAGGGCAGGTCAATGTTTTTATAGGAGCAAACGGGAGTGGGAAAAGCAATCTTTTGGAAGCGGTAGGAGTGTTAAGTGCTGCTGCCAATGGCGTTGTAGATGACCAGACACTTATACGTCGTGGAGTACGGCCTAATTTTTCTGCTGTGGATTCGTCCTCAGAAATTATGTTATCGGCAACATTCCGCCCCACACAAGGTGATGCCGAGGCAATGTATGAAGTCACGTTATGTAATTCAACCGAAAAGGGCGAGGGTATAGATACATACCGAGGGGTGGCTTATTCTCAAATTGACAACAGAATGTTGAGTGGTAGCCCACGAGACTTGTTAAAGATTTTGAGGGAATACGTAATTTATTCTCCAATTACGCCAATTCTGCGCGGAATTATGCCGGATAATACGGCGCATTTCCCGTTAGGACTCTACGGCGGACAATTGGTTGAGGCGGTACAATCGCTGCTGAATGTCAGAGAAGAGAAGTTCGGCGTGCTGGATTTGGATGAGTTGTTGGCGTTGTTTAATTGGGGCAAGACTATTTCTGTGGGATTGCCATTAAACAATATTATTCCTTCTATTGCGCCGACGGCACGGCAAGCTATTCAATTCCAAGACATTTGGATGAACGAGGGAGGCCGAGCATTATCTAGCCATGATGTCAGTGAAGGCACATTGCATGTTTTGTTTGCATTGGTCTTGGCTATGCACTCTCAGTCACCACGTTTCTTGGCTATTGAGAATTTTGGGCAGATATTTCACCCACGTCTGGCACGTGCAATTACACAACTTTTCTGCCGATTGATACTCGCTTCTAATCCATCACGACAGGTTTTGCTTACCACGCATAACCCGTCAGTGCTGGATGGCCTGAACTTGTTAGATAATCGTATCCGTCTTTTTGTCGTAGAACGTGGCTTCGAAACCGGAGGGGACACTAAAGTATATCGCGTACAGGTTTCTGGAGATATTTTGCAGGCACAGCAAGACGGTCTTTCACTATCTAATTTGTGGGTTATGGGACGTTTGGGTGGCGCACCCTTGATTTGATAGAGTGGGAGAGAGATAATGACAAACCAATCTACCGTAAATACAGCACGATGCACTTTTTACACTTTATCTCCTGATGCGGCAGAAGCAGCATTACAAGATATAGCCGTGCAAGACGAGAGGCTAGTTTTCCATTCCGATATGGCTAGGATAATGAAGGTTATGCGGGTAAGCCCTATTGTCTTTCAGGAGGGGGGCGTAGATATAGTCGCACGTAATATTCAAGCGGCTGTTGTGGGGTGGGAAGATGCTAGCGGCGTGCGAGAAAAATGGGGTGCAGTGATAAGTAAAGACATGCACGTTGACGATATATGTGTGGTCTACAAACCCGATGCCTACATAGACACTAATCACCCTGCGTTGGCGTTTATGCGAAAGCGCAGCCCTGTTGTTAAGATGTCACGTTTTAAAGGCGCAGCCTCAGAGGTCTTGGCAATGCCTGTTGAGGTTATGTTACCAGGCATTGCCGTAGAAGTCGGGCAAGATGTCACTGTGGCGGCGGGCGTACTAAAATACGAAAAGCCCATACCTGCCGAAATGCGGGAATACGCATCGGGCTTTTTTCCTAGCGATGTATCTAAGCCTGACGAGGTGCGCTGGCAACAGGCGCGGGAAATAACGGCGGCAATGGTAGGCCGACGATGCTACGCTACAGTCAAAGCGGATGGCACAGCACAAACAATTCTGTGGCGGACCAAACGTCGAGGGGAAGAGTCGCAAGGAATTCACGGTTACGGGCGTCGTTATGAAATGAAGCGCAACACGAATATTATGCCGTGGACGTTTGTTGAGGCTTATGGTTTAGAAAATGCTCTTGCGTCACTCGGACAAGAAATAGCTATTCAGTTTGAAGCGGTAGGGCCTGGATTGGGTGGTAGGCACAAGAATCCAATGGGGCTAGCTCAGAGAGAAATGCGTGTTTTTACTATATATGATATTGCCAACGCCCGCCGATTATCAGCTGCTGAGACTCAATCATTATGTGCGGACTTGGGCATTCCGATGGTTGAGATTGCCCAAGTCTCTAAATACATTTGGGTAATGGATGGGTCAATGACACCAGCAGAATACGAAGCATTGCCGCAAGATAGACGCACATTTCCCTTTTGGGATGTTACGTTAAAAAAGGCGTGGCTTGATAACCCTGAGGTCATGCGCGTCATGGCCGAGGGTCTATACGCCAACACTCACCATCAACGCGAAGGTGTTGTGATACGATTGATGAGTGGCGAGCGAATCACTTCTGGGCAATGGGGGTCGTTCAAAAATATCAATTTGCGTTACAAATAATTTGGTACTTGACAAACATAAGGACGGGTATATAATATCTGTACATAAGAAGGACAACACAATTTAAGGGCACAAGAAATTCCTTAAAAAAATTAAAAATTTTTCTTTATTTCTCGCCCCATAATTGTGAAAGCGTAAGACAGTATCTTCGTTGTAAGTCGAGTTTAACAAGTAATTCATCGGGCACAAGAGATTCCTATCATTTTAGCGTTTATCTCTCGCCTTTATAAACTCAAAAAACAAAGTCGCAATACGACGTAAATTTTGGGACTTTGTACTCTTATTCTGAAGAAAAAGGAAAACAACATGAAGAGTAACACGATGCAAGCAATGTTGAGACTGTTTCACGCGCTGATGATTTCAGAAGCCGATTTTGCTTCTACGACGGAAGAAGAAATCATGTCTGTGGCGTTAGTGGCGCTGGCCCCGCAGTTGACGGAGTACTTGTTAGCAGAGGGGTTGGTGACGGCACGAGCGATTAAGGACGAGAAGTATCGGGTGCAGGCATTGACGGCGCTGGCTCTACAGTTAGAGGGAAAGGCACGGGAGAAGGTGTTGGCCGAGTGCCTGGCAGCGGCGCAAGCGATTGGGTATAAGTATGGGAAGGCGCAGGCATTGGCGGCGCTGGCCCCGCACTTGACGGGGGACGCGCGGGAGAGCGCGCTGACGGAGTGCCTGGCAGCGGCGCGAGCAATTGAGGATGAGTGGTCGCGGATAGAGGTGTTGGTAACGCTGGTCCCGCAGTTGGCGGGCGACGCGCGGCAGGCTGCGTTGGCCGAGGGATTAGCGGCGGCGCGGGCGATTAAGAACGAGGAGTATCGGGTGCAGGCACTGGCGGTGATAGCCCCGCAGTTGACGGAGTGTTTGTTGGCCGAGGGATTAGCCGCAGCGCGGTCAATTAAGGATGAAAAGTATCGGGTGCAGGCGTTAGCGGCGCTGGCCCCGCAATTGACGGAGTGCTTGTTGATAAAGGGGCTGGCGGCGGCACAGTTGATTAAGGATGAGGAATATCGGTCACAGGCGTTGGCGGCGATGGCTCCGCAGTTAACGAAGTACTTGTTATCTGAGGGATTAGCAGCGGTGCGAGCGATTAAGGACGAGGAGTATCAGTCGCAGGCGTTGGCAGCGATGGCCCTACGGTTAGAGGGAAAGGCACGGGAGAAGGCGTTGGCTGAGTGCCTGGCAATGGCGCAGACGATTAAGAATGAAAAGTATCGGGCGCAGGCGTTGGCGGCGCTGGCTCCGCAGTTAACGGAATACTTGTTGGCCGAGGGGTTAGCAGCGGTGCGAGCGATTAAGGACGAGGAATATCGGGTGCAGGCATTGGTAGCAATGGCCCCGCAGTTGACGGGGCACTTATTGGTGGAGGGGTTGGCAGCGGTGCGGTCAATTAAGGACGAGAAGTATCGGGCGCAGGCATTGGCGGCGATGGCCCCGCAGTTGAAGGTATTGTAGTGCAATATTATTGGTAGGCTTTGGTGCTTGACGAAAAAAGGACGGGGACAAGGAGGCACAATATGCAGCAGGCAGCGTTAAGATTATTTCGCTCGATAATAGTTTCACAAGATAATTACCGTTCCTCGCCACAAATAGTTGAATCTGTTATGTGGCGAACCATCCCGCATGGTTATATTTTGGACCCACGTATTCCCGTTGATAAGAAAACGTTGGCGATAATTGACGGCGTGATGAGTGATAGTGATGACAAGGCTGATATTTTCTTCCGTAAATTATGGGCCACAGTAAAGAATACGCCAATACAAAAACGTTTTGTGCAACGAATTGCACGTTATGTTAAAACGAGAGGATTTGAAGTCTTGGTGTCATACAATAAAGACACAATATATGTTCCCCACAAAGTGCTGGAAATTCCCGAAATTACCGTCAATATTCCATTAGCAGTAATTAAGGCAATGCCGGCTACTGAATTGTTAGACGAAATTACGGCGTTGGGAAAATCCGTCGCTACATTAAAGCCGTCCGCAAAAGAAGACGTTAAAACGCTGCTGAGTGTTGCTGGGCTATTGACATTGTGTGACGCCACAACCCTTATATTGCGCCAACGGCACGACAAACCATTCGATTCCAAGACATTTGGATGAACGAGGGAGGCCGAGCATTATCTAGCCATAGGGTCACAGACCCTTGAGACTTTGTGCGACTTTGTGCGACTTTGTGCGACTTTGTGCGACTTGTTCTCGAAAAGGAGAATAACATGAAGAGCGATATAATGCAAGCAACGTTAAGGCTATTTCACGCGCTGACGATTCCAGAAGCCAGTTCTACCCCCACAACGGAAGAGATGGTCATGTCTGTTATGTCGCAGACTATTCCGCATGGTTACGTTTTGGACCCGCGTATTCCTGCCGATAAAGAAACGTTGGCAGCAATCCAAAATGTGGTGGGGATTAGTGGCGAGGAGGCCAATGCTTCTTTCCATAAATCATGGAATGTGGTAAGGGATACGCCAATGCAAATATTATTTGTGCAACAAATTGCGCACTATATAACCACGTATGGGTTTGAATCACTGGGAGTATATAGCGAGGACACAGTATACGTTCCCAGCGAAGTATTAAAAATCCCCGTGACAAGCCCCAACATCCCACTGACGGTGATTAGGGCGTTAACGCCCAATGAAGTACTAGAGCGGATTGTAGCATTGGGTGGCTCTGGTGTTGCATTAAGCGAAACCACGTTGGCCGACATCATGACGATTGTGCGTGCCAATATGTACCCGCCCGATTATATCTCCAATATCAACAATCATGAGCTGAAGATGCTGCTGTACGATTTCTACGGCATTGCCCCAAAGGAACCCGTGGATTTCTTACGGTACATAATCATGAAAACAACGGGAAAAACGCTACTAATCAAGAACGACGCACTAATTGCTAAAATCGAGTCAGCCGATGCAAAGGTGCTTGATGCGATACTAGCTAACGCGCCAGATGATTTAGCGAGTATTTTCTTTAGGTTCAAGCCGTTGTTCTTGGCAATGAAACACGCATCAAATAACAAGACATTTTTCAATCGGCTGCGCAAACGTGCCAATAAGATACATAAGCCGATGAAACCCAGCTACCTAAATACTGTGACGTACCAAATCAAGCGCAATATGTTGTCTGTAAATGAACTGCGCCAACAATTAAAGACAGCGAGGGTTTTCCGCAAAGTGCGCCTGGCGCAGGCATTACAGTTCCGCCTGACGGGCAGCAGTGACGTTGTGTACCGAATACGTAACGGGCGCGGCTGGGCTACTGATTTCAAATGGGACGGAGATGCCGATACGACAAAAGAAGCACTAAATGTAGTGTTAGACTCAATAGGCGAAGACTTAGCACCGCAGGTCGCTGGCAAGACCTTCTACATTCCGCCGTATATGCAGTATGCTTTGCCAGCAACCCAGAAGCAATTCGTAGGGAATTTTCCTAGCGGCACACATGTCTCGGTCCCACAAGACTTAATTGTGGGAATCCATTGGGTTAATACCGATAACAAAAGAGTCGACCTGGACCTGTCGCTCGTCAACGAGCATGGGAAGGTAGGGTGGGATTGTGAATATCGTACACCCACTCAAACGGTACTGTTTTCGGGGGACATGACTAGTGCACCACCCCCGAACGGAGCAACTGAGGCATTCGCTATACGAAATACGGATATAAGTCCACATCTAGTATACATCAACTACTACAATTTCAATAGGGGAGACAAAGTGCCAGCTAAGTTGTTTGTGGCGAATGTCTGCGTTGATAAGTTCCCATCTCATTACATGGTTAACCCTAACGATATCATGGCTTCAACTGTTGTCCAGATAAGGACAACGAGTGATGTTGTTGGTTTGATAATGAATGGAAGTATGTATTTTATGAAAGTAAGTATTAGTAAAAGCATAACATCAAGGAATAGCAGCGTGGCACTTAAGGCGAAACGCTTCTTGGCTAAGAGTGCGAACAGCTTCATTAATTTAACCCAATCTTTGCAGAGGGCTGGTGCTATTGTAACTAACGAGCAGCCAGATACTGATGAATATATTGATTTGTCTCCAACCATGATGAACAAGTCAACAATTCTTGACCTGATGGTGTAGCCCGAAGGATAGAAATATGAAGAAAATTAGTCTATATATATCTCAGCAACAATTCGCATTGCTTAAAGAAAAGTTTGCCGAAACTGGATTAACGGTTTCTGAACATATTAGACGTGCTATAGATGAATATTTGCTTAGAAACCAACAACGAATTGAGGGGCAAGCCCAAAAGTAAGCATTGTGGTATTGTTGTATTGGTTTGTACATCAAACAATAACGGCCTGTCTTTTGTTTATAAAAGGCGGGCCGTTATTAAAATAACAGTGAGACAGCGAGGGTATAATGCAAGTATATTTTTCGTATAGATTATTCTGGAAACTAATATTTATCAATGTGTTCGCGTTGGTTATTGCTGGTTGTATCCCATCCACATCTGTGACTTCTATTTCTCCAGCAACCGTAATTACACCTACAGTCACACCCACACTTTGTGTTGTCCCTGAGGGGGCTATCCGGCCAACTGTTGACAGCGATACTATTTTTACAATTTACCTTCAATCCAGGCAATTTATTCCTGAGCCTGATGTGCAGTCGGGACTACAGTGGCTACAAGATATTCCTAATGCACGAGTCCATTTGCTTCTTCAGTTTTATGACTTTCCAGATTCAACAACCAAATTATATTTAGAAGAATCAGATATTAGATTATTGAATTATATCCCTTCCCATGCTTGGTTTGCCTCGGTCCCATGCACTTTTTCAACTAATGACCCTGTTCTTCCGGCTATTCGTTGGATAGGGCCAATTTACCCTGAAGACAAAGTAGCAAGGGGCCTATTAGAAGGGGAAATTGGTAATTGGGCATTGCGGGGAGAAGATAAGGTTGTATTAGAAGTTACCTTTTTTGAGGATATAGATTGGGATAATAGACAACAAATTCTTTCCAAACATAATATCATTGTGATTGGGCTAGTGCCATCATCCGATAAATTAACTATTGAGGTTTCTAAAGATGCCATTTTGCCTTTGGCAACAGAAGATGGTGTTCGCTGGATTGACGTAGCCCCTCCACCGCCTACCCTAAACGAGGAGTAGTTTTTATGTTCAAGCAAGGAAGTAAAAAATAATGAGAAAAGCAATGGTTAATCGAAAAAGTTATCGGATAGTTTTTGGGGGCAGTCGCACTGATACCAGAGCGATATTGCGGGCACTAGGTGTATCCCAAAATGAGATTAAGTATTATCATGATTGTCTTGTCACAGATGGCGAGATTGTAGTGTGTTGTCACTGCAGTTTATCGGAAGGCTTGAAAGTACATAAGAACATAGAGAGACTTCCTGCTTACATTGGGCATTCCCCTGATATGATAGACGAGGGGTACTGTACAATTCATTTTAAGTTCTCTGCCGCTCGTGCCAAAGCATCTGGGCTGAAGATTAGCCATGAAGTATTTGGGTGTGGCGAGCGATGGGTGGAAAGTTAATTTATTCAGATATTGATAGGAGTGAATAATGACATATCTTCCACTAAGAGGCGTGGCGGAACGGCGTAATCGACCAACAATTTTTTCAATTATTGGTGGCGATGTTGATGTATCGTTAGTTATGCAGCATTGTCGTGCATATTTTCGTGAGCAATTATCATCGCCATCAGCAGCCCCTGTTGCTGGCGGATGTTTCCTATATCGTGGGGGGCAACCTATAGGAAGTCTTACTGCGCCACTCATTATAACGGGGGCGACTTCTGTACGCTCTGCGAAGTTTGCCCAGAAAAGTAATCCCGCTCTAAAGATGTTTGAGCTATTAGTTATAGTGTTGGACACAGAGATTGTTGTATCACCGCGGTCCCGTATGTTAGAAATAGCATCCTTTTTCATACAGTAAACAAAGAATAAAATTAAATTTCTTTATTTCATAAGGTAAATGATAAAAGATAACGAGTTACATAACCTAGTACTCCATGATATTTTATCGCATGTTGCTTGTCGCCAAGTATTGCTATCTCCTGAACAAGAACGTGAACTGGATAACATTCTACAGCAGGCTGTTAAGGATTTTACACATAGCACTTATGTTGTAGAACAACACGCCGGTGTAATGTTATGGGAAATTCTTAACGGGGCGCCATATTCTCACGATAAGACGTTTTATCGCATTATAAGGATGTTGCGCGCCCCTACCCGCTCGTGGTATGTAGCATTACAAAAAATAATAAAGCTATAATACTATAGAAGGGGACACGATAGTTGTAAAATACCGAAATGCCAATGGAGCATTGAGAAATGCTATGCTGAGGGGGGATTTTTATCAAATCATTCGGGGGCAATAATCTGTGCCATTAGTATTTTTAAAAATGGTAAGATTGTATGCTTCTGTGCGAGACAATAAACACTAGGCATTATAATATAGTGAAACGTTATCGGGCGTGGGGGCTATTTGTTGTCCGCGATGAAGACCGAAAAGGAGAGCAAGGAAAATGACAATGACAACGATGGATAGAATTCGTATCGAATCAGAGTTGGTCGGCAATCTACGCTCGGCCATTGATGGGGGGTATCCGCAATCGAAACCGGACCTTACTATTACTGTTAATCTTGCAGAGCGAAGTCTAATTGTTGTATCAGGGTCTCCGCCATTCCGATACCCGATAAAATTTTATGTAAAAAGTTTCTTGGTTTTTCGTAATCGTTTTATCACCTACATTGACCCCGCAAAATTTACTTTTGATGGTGTAGTTTATCACCCACGAAAGTTCCCGATTCAACTTTGTGCGAATGGTAATGATTTTCATTTGCTATATGACATTCCTGTTTACTACTATTGGCCTCGCGGGGAATGGCTTTGTTGGCGGCACAGTCGTCGATATACGCGAATCGTCGCGGGAGTATCTGCCGCAACATGTAAGGCTTGCGCTGAGGAATTGCGGCGTCTAAAACAAAAATACAGAGGGACGGTTTGTAACGGGTGTCGCCATAATTATTACAATTTCGCGCGAAAAGGCGACGCTGCTGGGGTGGCCGTAGACAGAAACTACGGATGTTGGTTTCTGCGAGACATTAAGCGCGGTCAATGCCCTCATTATTCTAAATGATGATAGAGGCATCATGTGTTATTTGTAATATCCACAAAATTCTCGATACGACGCTAGATGTCATCAGAAAATATGCGCGGCAGAGCCTGGCAACAAGTATATAGTAAAATGTTATCGTGGGTGACGCATAGCGATGATGCTATTGTAATTTGAAGCAAAAAAGGAAAGGAAATGAAAAGTATAAAAGCAATGTCTCAACTAGAGAAAATTCACGTTGAATCGGTATTAGTTGGTAACTTATTAGTTGCTATTAGTGGTGAACGTCCGAGTCCTGACCCACGTCTCAATATCACGGCCAATCTTGCTGAACAAAGCCTGACCGTCACATTTGGCAACGCTCCATTTCGATACCTAATGAATTTCTATGTAAAAAACTTCCTGGAATTTCGTCGTTATTTCAATGCCTATATCAATCCCGCAAAATTCACCTTTAATGGTGAGGTTTATCATCCTCGGCGGTTTCCAATTCTATTTCAGCAAATCCGCTATGATTATGTTTTCTTATTTAATACTCCAGTCTACTATCATTGGCCGCGTGAAGAATGGCTTTGCTGGCAACATAGTCGTAAATACTCACGCCTTGTTGTAGGATTATCTACTGTTGAAAAATGTCGAAGATGTGTAGAAGAACTACAACGCTTAAAACTATATCATAGAAATACAACATGCTTGGGTTGTCGCCGTAATCATTATAACTTTGCGCGGCAAGATGATATACATGATATAGTGGTAGATGAGGGTGCTGGGTGTTGGTTCTTACGAGATATTAAAGAGGGGCGGTGCCTCCATTATTCCAAGTGATGTAGAGACAAGGCGTAAAGACAGAGAAAATCAAAGTACATTTGTGTTTTGGGATGGTTAATGGAATGGATGAAACTGATATAGCCTTGTTTGGTTTAGGCCGTGTTTAGCCCAAAGTGTGTTAACCAAGATTATAATACTCGAAATACACAGGCTGTTTAGCAAGCGTTATAATACTCAATAGCCCTCAATAGGTCAGGTGTAGTGAATGAGGCATTATCATTTATAGTTACTCGATAAGAGTGTGTGGTTCTATTTGTCTGACAATCATAAACAGCTACAGAGCTTAGTCGCTTATTGCCTGAAATTGCAATAACTGCGACAAATTCACATGGCAGTTGTCCACATCTTGGTAGTGTCATTTTGCGTCTTATGATTTTTCTCTTCATGTTAAACCATTATACTCTTGTGGAAATGAAAAAAGAATATGAATAAAATAAATCTGCTAAGAAGTTGTATTCCCGAAGGGGTGATTGGTGATTGGCGCGTAGAGCATTTTGTTGTCACCGAAAAAGATGTTGAGCGGCAACGTAACAACCTACACTATTCTTTTACTAATAGAGGCCGATATGTCCCAGCTGGGACATATACCCGCTTAAAGTTTCGTAACACCATTGTAATGAGTGACACCCCCGACGAGATAAGGGACTGCATGGATGCAATTAAGCGCGCGCGCGGTAATTGTTTAGTAAATGGGCTAGGGTTAGGAGTCGTTGTCGAAGCAATGTTAATGAAGCCAGAGGTGCAACACGTTACTGTTATAGAAATTGCGCCAGCAGTGTTGCAGCTAGTGGGAACCCACCTTAAGAAGAGATTTGGCCGGCGGCTTACGTTGATACAAGCAGACGCCCTAACTTGGCAGCCGCCCAAAGGTGCTAAGTACGAAGTGGTCTGGCATGATATTTGGAATAATATATGTAGTGATAATCTGCCCGCAATGCACAAACTACATCGCAAATATGGACGACGGGCGGTATGGCAAGGCTCATGGCAAAGAAATATATGTGAAATGCAGCGATGAAAACATTGTGTGCAATGTGTTTAAGTTCGACAACTAAACGCCATTATTTTGTGGCGAAAAGACATATAAGAATATTTAATTAGGTGTAAAACATTAATGCAAATTAGCCGTCTAGTTTATTTAGAGCCGATTTATACCGCGTCAATCTAACCAGTATAATGTAAGAGAGGGACAACATGGGCAATACATTCAAGGATAAAAAGGGCAATCCGACCGAGTCGGATGGTAGATTTACAGAAGGTTACTTTCCGCAGTAAAAAGCGAAAAGTAATTGAAATTGGAGATGTTGATTTGTGTAGCAACCTCTTGAGTTTCGTTCCATCAGTCGACCAACCAAAGCGAAGAACAATCTGCTGTAATATGGCCGCATATCTGCGCTAGTGAATAAACCAGTTAAGGAGTATTATTGTGAATAAACGTCAATCGCCAATTCGTGTTATACAGCCTACAATCGACCGCGAAATTATAAGTACATGGGAAAAATCTGATATTGCGCAACGTCTTTTGTGGTTGTTGTTTGTAAAGGCAGCTTTGCGTCGCCCAAATGATTTACGAGGCATAGTTCGTCCGTCCATTTGTCTTAATAATGGCGACGTGTTGAGTATACAGGCAAACGGCATTGTAACATCTTCTCCTCGCGTGAATGTAAGCCGTCGTTACACGGCAGCTGAAGTTGTATGTAAGGGGTCACTTATTCAGCATTGCGACGGATACCCTTTTGCTGATGGGACTGTACTGTACGCCAATCTTCCCTTATCAATACTTTCGCAGCATATACAGAAGTGTGGCGGAATAAGCCGCGATTCCTTGTCTTACATGCTGCCGAGTGGAAAAAAGACTTTAGCGACTGCGTTACTGCAAGCGTTTGGGGAAACAAAATATCAAGTGTATGTACAAATGTTGCCAAATCAAATGAGTTGGGGTGAACAGTCGACTATTGTTAATGCAGCAAATGTATGGGGGGCACTGTTTCAGGCATATTATTATTTTCCTGGACCGTGGCTTAGCGTAGAGGTATTTGACACGACTAATGTATAGGAGCATATAATGGATTGTGCATTTAGTGGGTTTGTGGATAAACAACAGCGTTTCTTAACAGGACAACCCTTAGCCGACCGCATTATGGCGTGCGGGGTAGGCCCATTTAATGCCCTACGAGACGCATATCCTAATCAAAGGGTTGATTTACGGAAAGCCTCTTTCTATAAAGGGAACACTCATACCGTTACTAATCTTGCGAATATCAATCTTGAAGCGGCAAATTTGGCGATGGTTGACTTGTCTTTCGTCTGTTTGAATAATGCTAACCTAGCATACACTTATTTGTACAACACTAAAATGTATGCGACTGATTTATCTGCTGCTAATCTAGCCCATAGTGTAATCCGAGAGAGTGATATGTCGTGTGTAGTATTAGTGGGAGCACGATGCCCTCATATTCATTTGGTCGGCTTGGATTTGCGTAAAATACGTCTGCCTAGACAATCTCTATACAGTGCCTTTTTTGCTCATTGCGATTTGAGGGGGGTAAATTTATGTGCGGCGAATTTATCTGCTGTTGTTTTCTCGCATTGTAAAATGCAGGGAATAGACTTGTGTGGCGCCAATTTATCACGTGCAACCATATCGTATTGTAATATGAACCACGCGAACTTGCAGACAGCCATCTTGGATGCGACAAGTATACTCGAAACAACGTTATACGCGGCTAATTGTCAAGAAGCGCGGTTTAACTATATTTTTTTACGGAACGTTGATATACGTCGGGACGATTCGTCCCCTATAAATTCAAGACGAGTAACGTTTGAAATTCTTGACGGAACAAATACTGCTTTGCAGGGTACAGTTTTAGAAAACATTAGCGCGCGGTCTTCACTTTAATAACAAGTAGACAGTATGTTGTGTTAACCTAACCTACACGAGGTTAATACATACTGATTTTTATGACGCTAATCTGCAGCGCGTTTTTTCGTGATGGCATTATGACTAAGTTAATATTCGACAAAGCAGATATTTCGCCATCATATATGCCTGTTAGTGTCTGACAGATACAATAGTAAATGGAGTAATTATGAGTATATATCCAAACAGATTAGTTGCTACGATAATAACGAAAAATAATCGGTGGTTTTGTAATGCAGAGGGGATAGAGCGAGATGTGGCTTCTGTTGTACTTGATTTTGTAGCACGGCCTATGGCCTCTTTGTGCCATAATCTTTTTTTTATTCCTTATCGCAATGCCATCGTGACAAATCGGTTAAGCATAGAAGTATTGCTTAAACATATAGGTGTGTCGTCTATAAAAGACAAAATCTCCCTTGTGGGATTTGATTTGGTGCCACACAAAGAAGATGGCATACAAGTTGTGTCTTCAAAAGGAACGATAATAGCTACCGCTGAAATGTATTGTCATAGGCGTTATGGGAAAGAAAGCGACATCAGGGGCTTCTTGCAAGGTCGTCAAGAGGTAGTTTATATAGAGAGCTGGCATTTCTCTGGGTTTTATCTATTGCGTATAAAACACAATTATTATCTATTCTCAAGAGAATCGGTCGTGCGTAAGCACGCTCAAGAGTTCGAAGATTATCCTAATGTAATAAGTGATTTGCTTAGCCTTGATAAAACTGGCGGTAAGCATCGGCGATTTGTGATTTATAACGGTGATAAAATCTCTTTTGCCAGAGAAGGGGGAAGCCAAATAGTTTTTGATAATAGTGTTAGCCGAGTATTTGACGATGGACAATGTATGCTTAAAAGATTTGGCAGCCTCTCACGCGAAGAAGCAACTAAAGCCTTAACATATTCTGATTTATTAAAATATACTTGTTATTGGGGATAGATTTGCTAAATTGATTATAAGGCATATTACAGTTTAATTATGTAGGACTATAATAATGTGCCGACGTAACGAGCGCGGATTTATATAACGCGATTTTCCCCACTCTTGTAGACTGATGGTTCCTTTCGACACCAAAAGGATGTGAACAAATGTTAGCAACTTCTATTGAACGTGCAATCAGCAAGGCGAAAAGACTTCATTCACGCGCGACCCAAGAGGGTGATATAGCGGCTATCGCTGCAATATATGATTATGCTGAAACAGAAATGGCTGGCATAAAACAGGCAGCACACTCATTGATGCGTGGGGAATATTCGCCGACTGAAGTTACCAAAATAATCGGTATTGTGGAAAAATGGACACAAGCGAATGGCGGTCTCGATTATTTTATTAAGAATCGCAAGGCGTCTACATGGCAAACAAATATGTTCGACAGTTTTGTTTTAGATACCCCTTATCTTTTGCCAGAACATGCAGACGGCAATATAACTTGGAGACAAGCATGGGGGGCGTTTCACACAGAAATGCTGAAACGCGCTGGCCTAACTTATTTAAAAGGCGATACAAGCCCTAATGGTTGTGAACAAAAAAAACACGCACCTGTAATTTATTACGTTGGTGATGAAGGCGAAAAAGAAAACTACATCTATCAATATGCTCCGCAAATAGGTCGAGTGACGGGGAAGAGGTCGCGTATTCCTAGCGTAGGGGATTTGTTATATACTCCATTGCCAAATGGTCGCATGGGGGTGTTTCGGTTTACAAGTGTCCACCGAGAAAGTCTTACAGAAAAAACCTTCTCTGCACAAGCAGAGATGATAAAGAGGGTGCCTAGATAGTTGAAATAGCAATGGAGGAAAGAATGAGTACAAAAACGTATTGTATTAAAGTGACACACAACATTTGGACATGTTATTGCGAGAGTTGAAAATGTGGCGTGTTCTTCCATCTCATTAACATCAAAGAAAAGGTAGCAATGGATACCACGCTAGAATCTTTTGGTAGGGTAATATGGATAAACAAATATCAAGTCGCTGGACTAGTCTATAAGTGGGGGGAACGACAATGGTGGCGAGACGTAAAACTAATTCGTAACTATATTTTGATACCAACATTGTTGTTATTCTATACAGGTAAAGTGGCTGACGTTTTATATCCTTATAATGTTAATTCATTGTTAGCGCGGCGCCGTGCATATATAGCCCGTAAGATATTATTATTGCGTTCCGCCACACTAAAACCGGAGCAACAACGGTGTAAAGCATATCAAACATTGTTGCACAAGGCCCCGCTAAATGACTGGGACAAATGCCATTTATTTCTTACTCAGGAACTTATTAGAGTAGCTCATTCCAACGACTGGGCCGACCATATATACGGTGCCGTCTGTCAAGATTTAATAGATAATCTACCCCACCCACCCAGCATAGCAAAAATAACAACCCCTCCTTCGCATATTCCACAAAACTTCAAACCTGAGTTTCTCGATAACAAGGAGAGGATAGTTGATGTTATTCGTCCACCAAATGATTATTTGTATAATGTCACGGCGTGTCAATATGCGCAGGAATGTTCTATTTTAAAAGAAGGGGCATGTGCTAAACGTGGATGCTTTTATAGCAATGTATATAAGATTTTTGTTAAGAAAGGGAGTGGTACAGCTATAAATATGGCGCATAGCGCGATTGCTATTTTAAGAAAACAAGCTGTGACTCCTGTTCGCTCGTTACCACAATCGCGTGGCACAATTACATATCGTGATATAACTGTGGCGCATGATAATCTTACATCAATTAGCAATATAGAACGTTCTTTATCACATAGCAACAAGCCAGTAGTAATGTGGTTAGACCGAAAGAGAAACAGCAAAAAATGGCTTTTACTAGCATACACTAAGGATATTCACAGTGTATGTCGTGGAACTTGGGTACACTTACAAACTTCTCAGTCTAGATATATATTTGTAAAAAACCCAGAGTCACTTCAGGGGTTTATCTATAACCCCGTTGCTAAGAAATATATCTCTCCTACTGGTAAGTGTCCATCGCCATTAACCTATATACAAGCATTATTCTATACAGATATAATGAACTATTATGGGCGAGTATTAACAGAGAAAGAAGTTGAACAATTATCGCCATATTGTCAATATTCGTGCCTAGTTCTTTTAGCGTTGCAACTAGGTGGATTGCATCTTATGAAGAACCCTGTAACAATTTCTTTTAAGCATTGTGGATACTGGTATCGTAACCGCAGGAAACTTGATGACATGGTAAAGCGTTTGTCAGACCGAATTGTTTGGGAGGGGGGGCATAAGGGACAATATTCGCCAGGGTCATTAGTCGTATCTCTCAGTGAGATGTTTCATATATTACCATTATTAGACAGAGAGTCCGTAAAAATCAATATGGAATTTCTACATAAGCAAGTTCCTCAACAATGTGTAGAACAACTACAAAATATTGCTACGATGATGTAATATGTAAAAGCGGTTAGTATTATTGATAATGTAAAAGAGGAACGTATTCACAACTAAGAATTAACAACTATTTGATACATCTCCGACAAATATTGTGTTATTTGCTAAAACATAACAGAGAAGAGAAATAATCTCTTCTCTGTTATGGTCTATGAATTATATGGTTTTTAGGGGGCGGTGTCTCCAGGGTAAAGTGCGTCATAAGTAGTAATAGAAATCTGACTTGTTGACGTAATAGTTTCAATTTTGTCGAACGTATCTGCCTTGAACGAAATAGTATTAGTATCTATATCCACATCGCATGGGAAGTGTGTATACCAACCATTCTCTACTCGTTCACACATAAATTGCTGTATAGGATATGGCCGTGGTGTATTTGTTACCTTGCCCCAGAGTAGACGCACAGAAAAAGGGCCTCGCCCCTTCGGGTACATTGTGATTTCCCATTGGTATTCTGTATGATAAAGCTCTACACCCTCGCGGTCTACTTCCATGTACATTGGTAGGTCGCGTAATCTTAATACGTTCTTGTATTCATTATCCATTGACCAATTTATGATATCAAGATGTGATAGTAATTCATAATTGGTTTCATCCTGTATGGACAGCAACACGGTAGTTGGTTTGGTATATTTTAGTATTACAGGAAGATAGTAAACAAACGTTAAGTCACCCGCAGATGAGGAACTACTTATTTGGTTACTGTGTGGTGGGGGAGTTGTTATAGCGGCCAAACAAGGTTGAGAAGGAATACCCAGGTATGTAATAGATAACAATATTACACCGACAAGTATTATAGATACTGATTGACTTTTTGTGATATTCATTTTATTCTCCTTATCAAGTTATATTACATTAACATAAACCGAATGGCTGTCTTTTATCAGTCATGTTTATTGAGCTAATCACCTTTATCATCCTGACCGAGGAACTACTCCATTCCTCAATGCTAAACGCAACAATTTATTATCCTTTAAGTATTGATAAATTTATGCACAAACAATAAGCGAGATATTTTGAAAGTATAGGAAATTGTTGTTTGTAACAAACCTATGTATAATAAGAATGTGATATAAGGAGGCAATGTGTTCACAAAAAAGAAAGTAAAGGTTCCTTTGTTAACAGTGTCAATGTTGATATTGATTGTCGTGGCTATTGCGACGTTACGTACTATGCCGCGCAGTCCTGCCGTGGATTTAACGCCAACTGCGTCGCCTGTTGCTCCTCATGATATTATCTCCTTGCCTGACATGCCTTCTGAAACATCTCTTATTGAGGAATACACACAAACGCAGGAAGTATCGGTCACGCCAATTGCAACAGCGTCATTATCGTCGTCAGTTAGATTGGTAAGTCCATTAACTAGCCCCCCAAAAATTGATATTGTGTCTGGTCCTGCCTTTACCGTAACGACATCTACTTATGGTCTATGTACGACTTTTACGTCTACGTTATCTCAATCCTTCTCTGTGTTTATGTCGCAAGAAGAGATGCAACAGCAAGTAGCATCAGGAGATATTATACCTGATACAGCTGGTGCGGTGTATGCAGCGGAAGGGAAAATCCGTTGGTCATTTAGTCACGTGTCATATAGTAAAGATGGCGACTTGGTTCCTCTGCCTACGGTGCGATATCAGTCACCGCATTGTGATTGGTCTGATATTGTTTCGGCAAATCATGTTTCTTTAGCAGAAACTGACGATGGCATTTGGATTTCTTTCTTTGGCTTTGAGTATGCTGCCGAGGCGGGTAGACCACAATTACAGTTTGTCCCAAATGGGCAATGCCCTGTTAAGAATTGGTCGTCACCATATACGGGAGACCTTTTCTTCGGCGGAACTGCTGTTGACCCATACGGCAATATCCTTTACAATGTGTGGGGGCGACCAGAAATCTACAGGACGGGGCAAACGCAACCTCTTACATCGCTTTTTATAGATGACGACATTTTCTTCGCCTATTATTTTGGCTGTGTAGGCCGTGAAGAAACGTGGTGCTTTTTCTGCAGCCAAACATCTAATGTGTGCGGCTGGATTTCAGAAACGGGAGAAGTTACGCAATATGCAACTGCGGGGCGTCTTAATAAATTGCCTATTGTAATGTTAGACGCACAACAAAAACCTGTTGCCTATGTAAACAATAGCCATGCATGGCAAATATTTCATCTTGATGGCCCTGAGCCATTGCTTTTAAGCAATATTGATTGGGTACAGGAGGACTAATGAAAAGGACAACGATGGTTATAATGTTTATTGCGATATTGTTGTTATTGTTGCCAATGTCTGTGTTAGCTGATGATTGGCAACCACGAGACCCGTCCGCTGCCAATGTGTTTTATGATGGGTCGAGCGGTTTTTTTTGGGACAATCGTACAACTCAAATTCAAGAACAACTTACTCACGATGGGTGGGTGAATTACTGTTACACTGAAACAGTCCCGCTTTTACAACGCTCTGCATATTTAGCAACACAATATTGCGAGAGCGGTTCGTGGGACGCCAACGATGAAAACTGGTGGTATTGTGGGGTGAGGGGGACAGGGACATTTCTCTCCCAAATGCACGCTCCGCACACTTTCAACGGCAATAAGCCGACTCCCTGGTTTGATGACTATTGGTTGGCGCCTGACCATAGAACTTGTCAGCAAGACCGCGTTATTACAGATGATAAAAATGCATATATGGATTATGCGTCTTATCACTGTTCGGGGTATAGTAAGTCTCAATGTATGTCTCCTTTATGGGCCTTAGGGTTTGGAATCGGGACGGATGGATATACTTCGTGTTATGACCCAGATGAGCCATGGGCCGCTCAAGTTAAGGCCCTTTTGATTACCCCAGGCCCTGTTTCGCGCGAAATACGCCCACACAACACAAAAAACCCCAATGGGTTACATGTAGTTGGGGGAGGGCTTGGCGTTAATCACTGGGAGACTCGTGGGTGGGAAGACATCTATGAGGATGGTCTAAGTGGTGAGGGATTTGGTGTGAAACACATGGTGGGGAGAAGTGTGGCGTATAACTGTGGCCGCGTTAATACACCTGCTATATATTTGACGCCAAACAGCGATTATACAGCTCCACGTTTTTTGCCAGTAATAGGTGGGGCAAAAAATGCTTCTAATAACTGCTGGACAGAAGCCTATTACTATATGATTTCGCCGGATTGTGGTGACTTAGATTCTCCGTTTCCGCCATCCTGTATAGCAGTAGATGGCACGCCATCTCAGTATATGCCTACTGCTTTGCGCGGCAGTAATGATACAACATCTTATTATTGTCCTGACACAGCAGGTGACAAATGTGGTAATGGAATGTTGGGATATGAAGTGTCCATTGATACCAATATTCGGCCTTTGGTGCCTGCTATAGTTAGTTCAATGGGCAATATATATCTTCCGCCTGTCTGGATATATCCAAGTAAGTACGCCCCTGACACAGATACGCCAATAGCGCGAACCTATTGGCCTATGCCCGACAATTTAATTGAGTACCCCTCACGGTGGATGACGGCCTGGCACACTAGCGTGCATCGTCAATATGACGGTATTGAGTTTGGTGTTGGTTCGTCAGTTGAAGAAGCACGGCAATCTGTAACTGACCATCCTGCAGCAATGAAATATGCCGCCAAAGAGTCGGGGTCAATGGTGCCTCTGGATGTGCGGGCAATAGCGGGGAACTTTACAGATACAGGTAATGATGGCGTAACTATTACTGACCCTGTGAGTGGGGATGAGTGGGCTTTGTCAAGTTCCCCTGAATTGGAATATGGGAAAGAATATCAAGTCACTGTGCGATACCAGACATCTGAAGGGCCCGATAATGACGGTCGTGGAGGGATAGCAGTGTGGGCATCCGACTCGGAAGTAAATGGCTCGCCCGAATACAGATTGTTGTATATACAGAATCATCTCGTGTATGCTAATGGGGAAGGCGATAAAGTCATTACATTCAATTACACTCCTCGCCTAGGCGTTACATTCGGTGGTCTAGCAAACCAAGCCTTTTTGAGGGTTATCTATCACAACAATGATGTGCCAGTATCTGATGTGTACCCAACATCTACAGGATACGAGCCGTATGTATGTGCTACGGGGTCGTGTGTTGGACAGCCAGATGTTTCTACGGCTGCCGAACCATTGGTGTTAGGGAAGACGCCGGCTACAGGCGAGATTGAGGATTATCATTTTACCATTTCTCCAATACTTATTGTGTCGGGACACTTGTATGAAATGCCACGTGGTACTCTTCCAGGAAACACACCCACAACTCCGCTTGGTAATACACCTATAACAATTACACGTTATTTTACTGTCGCGGCACCAGAAGCCGAGAATGTATATGCGGATGCGAATGGCTATTTCTATGCTGAATATCCTGCCGACAATTACACAGAAGTGCGTATTACAGCGGCTCCTTTTGTGGAAGACCTTTCGTTATACGAGGTGTTATATGGTGAATCTCGCACAGACAATCGCCCTACTTATGTTTTAACTCGTTCATTGCGTTATGCGAATTATATCTATACATTCGGGGATGAATTAGTAACGGGGCGATATGACTATAATGACTTCGGGTATGGGTCTACAACAGTGTCAGGTAACTACTACGAGCTTATTAGCGGTAATGGGTTGCCTGCGGAACCTGTTACAGTTACAGCCCGCGCGTGTTACTACACAATGGCTGGCGAGCTAACTTGCCCATATGATTTAGGCACACGGAATGCGTCTACTGCTGTTGATGGTAGTTTCGCATTTTCGCTAGGAAAATATGATTCCGGTTATACATACTTAATCCGTAAATTAACTCTAAGTTATCCATCTACAGTTGCTGGTGTTTTGGAGTATCAATCACACTTGCCAGGTACGCCACCAGGGGTAATAACCAGTACTCCCCCCTCAACCGTGTTGATAATAGGGCCGGGGGAGTTTACCAATTGGACGGACAATAATGTCTATTACATGAAGCTCACGGTAGATATAATGCGTAAGTGGCCTGTAATTCCACCTAAGCCGGATGCACTAACAAGGCTTTTACCTGACCCGCGACGGCAAGTAGTTACAACTACTATCAAATATTTTGATGGTGTCGGCTGGTCGCCATACATCGATAATTGTGCTAGTGTGGTACTTTTCCAGAATATTGACTCGCATCTATCTGAACCTCGCTATTTTCTTGACACATGTGATGATACGTTGTCTTCATGTAGCGATGATTATCATGTAAATGATGGGCTTTGCGTTTCTGAATATACATATTACGCTACAAGTACAATGTGGTCTGGTGACGACAATAGAACTTGTATGTTACCTTACTTAATCTTTGCTAGCGCGCCAGAATCAGATTATAGTGTCATGGCACGATGGACAACAACTATCACTGATACTGATGGCACCTTAATACCTGTACAATTAGATACGTCTGTTGTTGGCTGGCGTGTTGTAAGCCTAGCCTCCCCCATAAACGAGCATTAGTTTCAATATCCTTGCTCACGGTGTAATTTATATATATCGTGGGCAAGGATTATAACAAATAAGATGACTACAAAGTATAATAATACACGAGGAGTGATAATCGGGGTGGTTGGCCTTGTTGTCAACTTTGGGTTGTTAGTGCAATACCCACCTTCATGGTTTGACGATAAACGTTTAGTGTTTATGGCTATTGTGGGTACAATAGGTTGTATAACAACAATTGCACAAGAACTTCGGATGGGGATTGTGCCCTATGTTACCGTACCTGCCTGGGCATGTTGGGGGGGGATTGGTTTTGCAAACTTTCTGTCGGCCCCTATCCTATGGAAGCTGTTTTTAGGAGTTTGGTTATGCGCTTCACTTGCTTTCATCGTGAGAGGGGGGGGTGATGTATTAGTAGCAACAATGTCGGTTTGGGTATCTCCCGTTACTTGGGTGGTAGGTATAATAGAAGGATTGGCGTCTACAATAAAGAGACAGACTACTTGCGGCGCCCCTGCGTTAGCTATGTCGGTGTCTTTATTGTCTGTTGTGCCAGCCTGGATAATTTACTATGTGAGGACAATATGGTAATAAAAACGGCGGATTTAGTAATAACAGCCGCATTATTATTGGTTATAACGGCGGCAATCGCAATAGTTCTAAGCGGCGCTGGCAAAGGAGTGATTATGTTTATTGACTCATTGTCAGCAAGTTGGTTTATAAGTCTATAAAGAGGGAATATGATTAACGAAACAGCTAGGCTTGTTATTATAGTGGCGCTTGTTGTGGTAGTTATGGCTGCTATTACATTGGCAATCGCTACACGAATAGACGCCATCCCTGTTGCCCTACAAGGGGCAAATGCGTATATCCCTGAGTGGGCACAATCTTTTTCAGTGCCTTGATTTTTGTTAGATAGATATTAAGTGAGGCGATGGAGGAGCCTGTTGATTTAACAATCAATAAATTAAAAACGAAAATGGATAGTATAACAATAGCAGAGGCAATAGCAAAAGGATATGCAATTGTATGTACATATCCTCGTTCGACGAGTGGTCGTGAAAACAAAAAGCGATGGGTTATCGTGTATGGGATAATGAGATATGTTGGTTCTGCAGAAATACAAACTGCTAAACGGCGTCATAATCCCAAACGGCGATGTAAGTCGGGTGATTTGGCATTTCAGGTCTGGGAACCTGGAAATAAAGTGCGAACACTTCTTCTCGCAGAATTCGAGGCATCAGCACACATACTCGCATGTACATACCGGCGTGATTTATTGAGCAGCGCGAAAGATTATTTTATCGGACGTGATGCGCCTGGTGGATTTTCTTACGTATGGGTTCTGGGCGATGATAAAAATCCCGCGCGATTATTGTCCCTTAATAAGCTTTTCCATCGTTCAATTAAGGCGATGTAGTTTGCTTATCGCATAGCCGGCGGAGCCAGGGAAACCTAGATAGACATCCGGAAAGAGATAGCGGGAATGGTGTTTGTAACATCTCATAGAACCCGCTATCTCTTTGTATGGAATCGTTGTTTTTAGGGGATGCTTGTTTAATTACAAGTCCACTTCGTGATGTACTAATAAAAAAAATAGCATTGAGTGGTAAATTAAATTCTTGTGATAATGTAAGTGCAGTCACATTTATTACTTTAGAGGACGAATTAGAGATGAAAACAATTAGCAATGTCCCCATTGCGTCATTTACACATAACGTCAACATGTTACATTCTTACTCCTGGCGTTTATTGGTACTGTCGCTATTACTTATTATAGTGTCTGGGTGTGGGGGGGGTATCAATAAGACACAATCAGTGCCGCCACTTGATTTGAAAATTGGTTCGGCGACTATCGCGCAGGCTGTTGTAACTATTAACGGGGAAAAGACCTATATTCAATCTCGTAATAGCCCAGGGACAGTAACACCATATCCTACCAGTATAGCTTTCAACAGGTTGGTTTTTACTATTCAATTTACTGGCAAAACCCAGAAACCAGGTAGAGTTTATTTGCAGTGTGCTGATTCATCTATCGCGGTAGAAATCCCCTCATCTACTAATGTCACCACATGGGTTTTCTCACGCATGATTCCGCCAGTATCTGAATGTACACTTGTTGTTGGTGATTTACGCGCGACCATACCTACTGGTATGGTCCCACAGGTAGTTACGATGGGTGGGGATGAAGCTATAGTCGAGCCAGAAGAAATAGAGGCAATACTAGCATCGGACATTACTTTATCAATGGGAGAAGAAACATATGTGTTGCCCCCATCTCACATAGACTTATTGCCTAAAGGAAACCAATTGCTTATATCTGGCGTAGTTAACGCCGACGTTGTGCCAATTGTAATTTGTTATAATGCTGTCGGTTCAGTTACAAAAGGTCAATTTGTGGGGGCCTATGTCACTAGAATAAATCTATCAAAGAAGTCTGGTATGTGTATAGTAGGAATTCCTCAACAAAAGATTATTGCTGTAGTTGAATGGGGGGATACTCAGTAAGTACTTGAGGTGTATAGATATGCAACGGCAAAATAAATTATATAAACCAGTCGCTTGGAAAATAGTTGGTGTATTATTCGTAGCGTTTCTAATGTTATGGGCAAGGACAGAAACATGTATGATGCAAGAGGAAGCCCCTCCCGATAATTTACTTCAAAATCCTTCCTTAGAGGGGACGTATCTACCATGTTATAAGCAAACAATGGGCGACCGCTACTATTGCGACAGTGCCCATAATGGGCCTATAGTGTCAGAAATCAATTTTCCGGCAGGATGGGTGTATTCTTGGGCGCAAGCAGGAGGGCAGCCAGAAACACGTGCTATTGGCGCCCCTTATGATTATCGCGTATCTGATGGGACACAAGCGTTATTAAGTTTTTGTGCATATCGGACGTTCTTATTTGCTATAACGCAACAGACTGAGGAGCTATCAAGCGCAGGGCAGGCGCAGGGGTGTGTTGATTTTCACAGTTGGCTTTTTAGCCAAGAAGACCCTGATGACCCCAGTACGGGGCCCTATGTATATAATGGACATCCTTTGTCAATGGGATGCACAGCTGATAATATTGGTAATTGTGGGTGGGGTGGTGTGGGTTGTGTAACCGTAAATGTTATACAAGATGGGCAGTCTTTGGCCTCATACCAACGGTGCGAAGAATCCCCCGATTTTTACAGTACGATTTGTACGGGTAAGTTTCCAGTTCCTGAGGGGGTTAGCTTGAGATATGAAGCGAAATTTTTTGTTCGCTATCCTCATCACAATAGTGACCTCTATGTTGATAATGCACAAATGCGATTTTGGGCATCGTCAATTGATGATTGGAACTATCCAACGGGACTAACATCTACTCGTCTTATTACTGACTTCACCCCCATTGTCACTCCAATTACTATAAGTGTAGGTAACGATGATTTAATAACTACTACTTTCTCGTTATCTTCTACTGCGTCTATAACTACTACTTTGACATCTGGGATTACAGAAACATCTATTTTCACCCCTACTCCTACTCCTACTCCTATCCCTGTTTATCCATCGCCAACTCCTACGCCCTATCCACGCCCCTTTATAGGTAATGTACCTTACGACCCTGAAATACCATTAACGGGAATAGTGCAACGATATAGACCAATTGAGGAACTTTTTGATGCTACAGGGCGCACTCCAGCAGGGTATTATGGATACATAGTTCGGCCTGGCGAGGAAATTCAAATACATGCCATGTTAACAATTAGTACACCTGTTCAATCTGCCGTCAATGATACCGAACAAAGTGATGAGCCAACGAATCCAGAGGGCGATATGAACCCAAAGGATATAATCAAAATGATAATAGCAGCGGTTCTTATCGCTGTAGTAACATTTATTACTAAGTCTTCTTCTACATTTGCTGAGAAAGTGAGAAAGAAATTAAAGTTGGGGCCGTCGTTACAAGACATCGAGGATGATTATGAATGAGCTTGGATGGGCATGGGGTTCTGCCATCGTTCCCATAAATCAATGGCTAGGAAACATCTTTCCTTCGACCAAAGAAGATAATATAAAGTCTCAGTATATTATTGACTTTCTGGTTCCCGATGCCATACGGGCTGGTAGAGCCGAAGGTATTGCCTCAACAATAGGAGGCATTTGTGTTACTTTCGTGTGGGGCGATGGCAAGGGCCGCGTCACATTACAGGCGCCACCTAAAATATTTTGGCGATATATATTCGCCCCACAATGGCAAATTCTTTATGCTATTGAAGGAGTCTCGGATATTTCCAATGCATTGTCTTCTTTTACAAACGACGAATTCAACATAAAGATTACGCTTTTGGATTTATCTAACAAAATAACATTACACACTCTTAATGTTTTATTGTCAGCCCTATCACAACGAGTTGTTCTCGCCGATTTACATAGTTGATAGCCAAGCAGCATATGCTGCTGGCGCATATACTACTAGTTTTTTCGTAGGTAAAGTATTTATGATTATTGCGACTTGTTGACCATTTCTATATAATGCCAGTCCCCTTCCGATGACTATTATTTTGTTGTGGGGGCCAACCACTATTCCTTCTGCGTGATTATTGTCTTGTCGCATTAATCGTGTCGTTGGTAAATACTTGTTGCTTGGGGGCCAAATATTGGCCCCCAATTTCCATCCCATCTCATCCGGTACATACAACATTCCTATTACTCGCTCATTTACGCTAAAAACTACTTTTCCGTTCGCTTCGTCAATGTTAATAATCGCACAGGCGGGAATACTTGTATGTACTTTCGTTGATAACAATCGCCCCAGTATGTAATTGCCCCCGATAGATGAAGGCACAGATGTGTTATTTAAGTTAGCCATAAGAGTTACACCCCTCAGGTCCAACATCTTTGTGAATAGGTTGGTTCGCTATCCATTTCAATAGGCGTACTGTCATGCGACAATCAGCTACCGAGTCATGCGCGTTTTTTACTTTTATTCCACTTGCAGCGGCGGCTACAGACAATTTCACCCATTTAAAACTTTGATACTTGGGATTCCATTTTCCCGCCATAACCGCATACATCTTCATTACGCACGCAGTCGCAATTTTTTTCGTTAGCGTAATAGCTGGAGGGGGATATATGCCTTGTTTAACGCCTAAATTGAACACCTTGTGAGAGTGTTGTACAATACTGGCGTCAAACGCTATATTGTAGCCTAATAATGCTGCCCATTGCCTATACTGGCGAAATCGGCGATATACATCCCCCCAATTAGGAGCATCTTTCAAGTCTGCATTAGTAATACCATGTACTCGCGTCGCTCCAGGGGGGATGGGTACATTGAGTTGCACTAGGGAGTGGATTATTACTTCTTCATTTAAATCTATAGCCCCAAACTGCACAACGACATCACGGTCAGGTGATACTCCTGTGGTTTCAGTGTCGAAAATAGCAATAAGGCCATCATTGGCCCACTGCCACCATCGTCCTAATTCCCCACTGGGTTTTTCTCCCATTCCTGTATATGCTCGCGCAGCACGAATAACCGTATTTTGCTTCTTATGTAGACATCTTTTGCTTAACATTCTTGCTCCTATATTTATACCTTGAAATATTTATAACGTATTATACTATATAGGGGCATTTAGATAGCATTATGCCAGACACGATTGATGTATAAACACAGAACTTGATTAGTGACGGAGGCTCAAATGAAAGCAATAAAAAAGTTTGTAGTGATGATGATGTTACTCGTGGCGCTGTCAGTAGGGCAAGTAAAAGCTGCTCCCGCGTTTTCACCGCCTGGACCGATTACCCCCCCTCCATTTATGCCAGATATACGTCCCAATCGTCCGTATGCTTACTATCTTCCTCTGGTGACACACCAATACACTGCCCCCTCCTCTGTGGGGATTGTTATAGACGACAACACCGATAATGAATTGCCATCCTATTTGGACATTGTAAGATGGTCTATGACCCCCGACTACGTAAGTATTTTGGAGCTACGAGATTTGCCGGACGCATTGATGGTGAATCGTGACGGAGTAGAGGCATGGAGTGAGGAATATGCTTGGGAGGTTACAATACACGCGCAGGCTACGTTTGCAATTAAGATGTGGTGGACTGCATCGCCCTGTTGTCCTACAATGCGCGACCTAACAACATTTCCGTGTATGGTGACAATCAACGGGCAGCACCCATCTCTATACTCTTGTACGATTGACACTCAAGATAACACTGTTTCTTTCTCACTGGCGCGAATAACTGGCATTGAAGACGTTACGGCTGGCGATATCGGCGTTCGGACATTTGACGCCCTCTATGGTGGCGAATCAATAGGTGAAGGCAGATAATAACATTACCCATATTATCTTCGGCATCTTTTGGTTTGGGATTTTGATTGTCACTCCCAAGAATGGCCGTAGAAAATAATACATCTTTAGTAAGTCTGTAGTGAAGCCCGACACGATTTAAGAAAGATAATCTCTTTGAAGTGTCGGGCTTCTGTTTGTCTTTTTATTGTGTTTACTTGTATAATATAAAGACACGAAAGTATTTTTGTAATAATTGCATTTACTTTGAAATAAGGGGGGATTATGCAGAAAAGTATCGAATTAGTAATTGTGGTAGCATTGCTAGCAGTGGTAGTTGCGGCTGTTTGTAGCTATCTAGCTACTAATGTGTATGCGACAACTCAATCTGGAGGTATAGTGCAATTTGTTATAGATAATGCTATATCTGTAACATTGCCATAGTCTACACTTGGAATAGTTAGTAAATATTAACGATTATGGCATCTTGGAATACACGTTCAGTATATATAGTTGTAATATGCCGCAATTGTAGTGGTATTACGCATCGGAGGAATAATGGTTGATAAGAACATACAATTCGTTATCGTTGTTGTGCTACTAGGGGTCATATTGATTGGCTTGGCAATTTCCTTATCTAAGGCTTGCAATGATGCTAGTAGCATGGTAAATAGCTTGTTTTATGGTGTATTTGGATATTTAATGCCGTTAACCCCAACCCCACCGCCAACAACCCCACCGCCAACAACCCCACCGCCAACAGCCACGATAGAGGTTCCAACACCAATAGTGACGCCGACATTTATTCCAGTACCAACATTTGACCCAACAGAAGGAGGAGCTAGATGAAAGAGGAAGCATTGTTATATTTGAGTAACGCATTGTTGTTACTTCCCGCGTTAATTGTTGCACTTTTGATAACGGCATATTGGGCGTCACAATATGTCGTGTTGCTAGGGGGAACGGCCCCTACCATTCCCCTACCATAAGGAATACGCATGAATTCAGCCCTAGATGTAACAAGTTTGTTGTTAGTGATAATAACGATGTTGATGGCCGCATGGGGTGTCGGTGTTTGCCAGGAGGCCGCGTGGTCATCTGGTGTACATGTTGCGACTGCACGAGACGCAGCTGAATATAATTTGTCGCCAGCTGTGACATCGCGTTATACAAATAATTTCTTCATAGCACCACGAGGAACATATACCACGACTGCATCCGGCTTTAATGTCTCACATTTGGGTGTAGTAATTCCCAAATTCACCTTACCCTACGAGGACATTGATATTATTGTCGAGCATCGTCGCGTTTTGGAGTCAACCCGATGAAGTCATATGTCGCAATGATATTAGCGTCTATAATGATAATCTTGATAGGCGTAACTGTGGGCGGGCTAATCGTTTCTAATCGTATTAGCCTAGCCCTACACGCCTCAGCAGCCCAAGCATCAATTGCCGTTGTTGATTGGGAAACTTGGCAAACGACTGGGGCAATTACTTTTCGTGATGAGGCGGATATTGTTGCTAACGAATTGCCAGCCATCATGAATAACACAGAAGGAATGCTGCAAGAGATGGGTGTTTTGCAATTTATAGACACTCTACCTAATGGGGACGCCGCAGTTTATGTAATCTTGGGAGGAGCAGAAGATGGTGTTGGCATAGACGATAGATTGATAATGACTACATCGCCTTATGTCTTACAGCCGAGTGACCGCGTGTATGGCGTTACGGAGATGACTGAAATAACCCCTGTATATGTCGCCATGTATGCCACATGGGATATAGGACATTTCTTGCCTATCTTCCACGGAGGGCATGAAGCGTCCATATTGTCTCTGCAACCAGGGCTTTTGGAGTAAATGAGATGAAAGGTGCTGATGCTATTGCATATTTAGTTGGCGTGATTATATTGTTCATTGCGCTATCTGCTGTAACAGAAGGTCTTTTTATATTACAGCAGGATAATGTGACTATACCAGCAGCGCATGAATGTATTGAAGCGCAAAGAAATCATGTAGGCGAAGCAGCGATGACATATACATGCACAGTACAATTGGCACGGCCAAGTGGAGTATTTATATTATCTCCTGTTGCGCAGCCACCATTATCTATAGAGTTTGAAATTCCTAGTATTCATCTTGGCGATGTATTTAACTAAAGGAGACCATCATGTCAACAGATTCAGTAACGATTGTAGTAAGCAAGAAAGTGGCCGCTTCTTTAATGGGAAGTAAGAAAATCATAGTGATTGAGACAGTTACCCCAAATGAAACGGCAATGCATTTACTGTCATCTACTCCTGGTGCAGCTATAGTTTTTGATTATGGCCTACCAGAAATAACGCGAGGCGTTTTGTTTGGTGTAGATATTCCTGCCGAGTTTGAAGACAAGATGTTTATTAGTCTTCCAGAGGCGCGTGAGGGTATACGAGTACAGGAACTCGCCGATGCTGTACAACGGTACTTGGCCTCTTCCGAGGCCGAAAGTATGCCACTATTTATTGTCGGCTCGCCCATCACTGTTTGGACAAACATCCGCCGTGCCAACATCGCAACTGACCAAATGGTATGTTTATCTTTGTTGAGCGATGTGCACCGTAACATTTATGCTAATCAACAACGCGAAGATATTGTTGAGACCATAGAATATCCCGCTCCTGTTTCTGGGGGTGGGTTGCACGATGCAATGTCCCCACTACAGTATCTAGAGTGGCCTATACGCGGATTGACAGAACGTCTTCTTATGTGCTTATGGCAATCCCCAGAGTTTATATCTCAGTCAGAGTAAAGGAGTTAAGTATCAATGCGTAAGAGAAAAAGTAACAATATTTTGCTGTGGATAGTCTTGGTAGCTGCAGTATTATTCGTGGGCTATCAGGCGTTTCTAATGTTTGGCTTTAAGATTGTAACAGAGACCTACATGGTAGCGGCACAAGATACTGCGGCTGAATTGCCTATTGTAGCACGACGGCAAACAGTTCAGCGTCGTGTCTTTAAATGGGTAAACGTTGAATCCGTGCCCCCCGCAATGACAAGCGGGTGCGCAGCAGTGTCGATTCGTCGCGGACAAGTATTAACTCCACAAGTGGTAAAAGAGTGCGAGGGGTTTGTAGAGATAAGCGTTCCGCTTCCGGTAGAATATAATTCTCCACTATTGCCCGTGGGAGACCCAATGATACTTTGTTCGGCTCCATATGGGCCTGACGAACGAGATTTCTGTAATGAAGCATGTGCTATTGAACGTGTAGAACAATACATTAAGCCGTTTAATGGGTGGGAAAAATCGTTAATCAATGACCCGTTGGGATATAACGTGCCGCCTGGTACATTTTGTATCACAGGGTATCTAGGCGAATCATTATCAGAAAATGGGCAGGTCGTGAGACCATGCCGTGAGACAGAAGAAGTGGGGGCGGGAGCAGGCGAAACAGTTGTAGCACCACAGGGAATGCCCGTAATGAATACATCAGGGGATTCATTAGGTAGCTCAAATGATAAATGTCGAGAAGAAGTACCTGTAAACCGTATGCTAATTATCCCCCCAGGGGCGATAGCTACTATAGGCCGCATTATTTACTTTCGTCAAACAGACAGTCTGTTTTTAGCGGTTGGGGATGTTCCGATTATCAACCAGCCCATTGTTTTTTTGCCGAAGGATAATGGTAGCGGTGGACAATGGTACGCCGTTGGCGATGAAACTCCCTGGGAGTTTGGTCCTACCGAGGAAGAAGGTAAATCTGCTACCCCAACTCCTATTGCAACTCCCCAGCCTCCATCTACATCTACTCCAACTCCTGTTGCTTCGCCATCCCCAACTCTGACTCCGACATTGACACTGACCCCGACGCTAACGCTAACACCGACGTTCGTAATTACAGATACATCGTCAATGTCGTACACGCATAACGTTACGTCGTCATTAACATTTACTGGAACAGTCGCTGCAGACCAGTTAATTATGCGTGCTTTGCCTGTAGATGGCGAACGAGTTGCAAATGTACAAAAAGGCGACGTGGTCACATTGCTGGCATGGAACGGGGACGTTGATACACCGTGGTTGTTGATTGTCTTTGATGATGTACAGGGGTGGGTATTAGGAGAGTATATAAATACCGACTACGAGTTTAGCTCTGCCCCTGACGTTGCCATTACGCCTACACCTGTTTCTAATCTTACGCCTACACCTGCTCTCCATTCTACTCCCTCCGCTGTCAACAATCGCAATATACCCCAAGAATAAATTACACTACGTATAGGGGGGGCGACCCCCCCTTGCGTATATCCCTCAAAAAAGGAACGGCTCATGGATATTACAAATATTATTCAAGCAAGAGTTTATGCCACATATCATTGGTGGCGGACTCAAGGAACACAAGCGGGGCTAATTGCTGCCGAGCGTTTAGTGCCCCTAAAGGAAGCTACACGTATTGTATCGGAGATAACATATAGCCCCTTACGTCCGCTTACACTCATCGCAGATATTATTACTGATGCGATAAAACACAATGTAACAATTACCCAAATAGATATTATTAACAACAAAATCATAATACGCTGTTTAGGAGTAGGGTCAAAGGGGCAACGATTTGTTGTTGTAGATGACGCTGCGGTTATAGATAGTATTAGTAAGACATTATGTGAATATAGTAACGCAATGTCCCCACAATCTGCCGATTCACCATTGTCTGTTATTAGCGGGATGCCATTATCACATGGGGTAGCAGTCCCGTTACGAATGACCGTTGCTAGTGGGTTAATGGTGGAGAAACAACAAGTAATAGGCCAATATAAGGATAAGAGGGAGCGCACTGGAAATAAGGGCATATATATTAGGGTTAACTATATAGTTAACCCTGACCTAACATTAAGGGGTCTCCCGCCCGACATACGGGAAGGTCTTGTTGATGCTATTATTAACCGAGAGCGCATTCTAGTAGTTGGCCCATCTGGCTCTGGTAAAACGACCGTTATACAATCGTTGTTGATATTAGTAAGTAAAAAATATCCGCTTTTGTCAACGGTCATCGTAGGTCGATATTTAGAGCCGCTTGCCTTCTCTCGATATATTGAGACCGTTGGGATTCCAGATAATGCTTCAGCTGCGGTGTTACCTGGGGCTTTACAATTAACACAACGGACATTTGGTTCCCACAGTGCATCATTAGAAGTGGCGGTTGGACATGGCCCTACACGCACAGACCCCGATACAATTATTGTAGACGAAATCCTAGTGCCAGGTGACGCCACATTAGCGATGGAGGCTATATCGTTGGGGGCTGGGTTTATATCAACAATACATGCTTCAACAAATAACGCGCGCGATATGTATCAGCGCCGTCTGCAATTGTTAACGCCATATGCCTATGATTTTGCGGATTGGGTTGTTGCGACAGATAAAAGACAAATTGTAGCTATATCCTGTAAAAACGTTGCATATAATTGGTCACGTAATTAGGGGAAGATAACAATGAAAATCGCGTTATTGATTGTGGTTGGTCTTGTTGGTATGTTCCTGCTCGTTCGTTATATTCAGCGAAAGAAGCAGTCACACCTTTCCGAAGAAAAAATGCTGGGGCAGAAAGAAAAGGAGGAACAAGAAAAACAATGGGGCATAGGGCTTTGGACAATTGGGGCCGTTGCTCCTTTTGTGATTATTGCCGTTCTGGGTATCTTTACTAGCCGATGGATTCTGGGGCTTTCTGCGTTGTTAATTGCAATAATACGTTGTAAGGGTAGTGCAAAATCACAATACCGCATTAACAACAAAGGGCAGGCCGGTGTATTTGACGCGGTAGTAGGAGTGCGTTCGGCGATTGCTGCATCAAAAACACAACCCCGTCGAGCCGTTACAATTATGATGCGGCTGCAAAAAACCCCATCGTTACATGTGCGTGCTATCGCTGATGTTTTCTTGTCAACAATGAGAGATTCCCCTATACAATATTGGGGGAAGTCACTGCAGCGGGCACTATATGCTTGTGCTTTAATCGCGCAATCAGACGAAGACATTGGGGATGATTTTAGAAATAAGGCGATTGGTATTGTGTTTATCCAATCTACCGGATTCGCAATGATGTGTGGCATGATTATTTTCTTAAATCAATATATTACTCCTCAGGCCGAGGGTTTGCTTATCGCGGTCTTGATAGGTGCAGCGTCTATAAGCTATATGTTTGAGGAAGTTACGCACATATAGAAAGGAAAACAAAATGATTGTAATCATATTAGCAATAGTTATGATAACCGTGGCGGTTTTGTGGGTTAGTGCAAGAAAAAAACGCAAAGCGCGACAGTGCGCTATGCAGATTTTAAAAAAGAAGGGGTCAGTTGTTTTTGTAGTACGAGCCCAAGACGTGTTACCAGAATCGCAGCTTTCGAAATTAGTAGACAGTCCAGAAGGATTACCTGTCATAGCCGCCGTCCTAGGGGTGGCCTTTATGTATTTGTATTATGTTTTGATAATTGGGTTTCCGCCAATAACAGCAGTTGCGGGGTTATTACTGGCATTGGCCCCTAAATATATAGTGTTGATTTTTTCGCGGGTATTAGAGGTGCGGGCTATTACACAGACCCTACAGGTAATCAACATCTTATCTTCGTTATTACAGGCTCCTAATGCCACACTATCATCCGTGACTGATAAGCTAGAACACTTATGCGTTGACGAATGGACAAAACAAACATTTAAAGAGACAGTAACGGGACATATAGTTGTATTTCCATCATTGCCTCGCGTGACAAATTTATGGGGAACTATTAGTGAGGCATTATCTGGGGAGTCAATCACGGAAGCGGGAGACGCGCTTGGTGATATGCTCAGAGTTCAGTTAAGTGCTCTTGACCGTGTAACACGTAATGTGAGAAGTATTACCGGATTATTAGAACAGATTGCTGGGTTCATGTTACCAGCAATAGTAGGGTTAGGTCTAATCATCGTGTTGCTTTCATTGATACATGGACTCCCACCAATAACAAGTATCCCAACACCATAAAGGAATAGGAGGAGTATGCGAAAAGTAAATACGCTAATTGCTATATTGGCTCTTGTTGTATTGCTACAGCCTATTTCGGCTGTATGCGCCCCAGGCAATATAAGAAACGGCGGGTTTGAGGATGGGTTCATTCGTAAAAGCATGTCGCAATTTATCCCGTCTGGATGGACTATCATACAGCCAGTAGACCAACATGGGGCTGAGATTCGACCGACTAATCCTATCTATGCAAATCGTATCCATACAGGAAATTACGCATTACAAATGATGAATGTGTTTTCTCCCTTTAACGTATTGGTGTATCAGAGCCAATATACACCTGGTGGAGTACGCAACTACAAGGTTGATTTCTCCATATTCTTTCATGGGTGGTGGTGGGAGTCAGGCCCTCCTGACTATGAGGAAAATGAGTGGGGGGAGATAGTACCTGTATCAGAAAAGCCTATGTCGCGCGGGTGGGCTTTTGTATCTACCACGCCTCCCTCTGTCTCGCAATGTACAACAGGAAGTGGGCGTGCGGTTCAAGATAATTGGGAACAAGTATCAGCAAGTGCGACGTTACCGCCCAATACTAGATTTTGGGTTGGTATTTGCTTGAACTCACCAGCAGCACAGACTAACGATTTTTATGTAGATAGTGCGTCGCTTAATGTAGAAGTAATACCAGATGAAAAAATCCCATCACATCCTACTGTACCAGATATAACGTATAAATCTCATAGTGGAGCAGTACGTGAACAGACGAATATTATTTCTCCCCCCTCATTGTATAATAATAAGGGCACAGAAACGGGAGAGTTATATACTTCTACTGTATCTTTAACAACAACCTATACTACCGCCAATGTCACCACCATTTCTGTAATTAGTGATGCTACATTGCCAATTACTAAAGTGATAACGTATAATGTATTGTCAGCCACACGAAGTCCGAGGGCATTGATGTTAGGTGAAGTGCATGAAGTGTCACCTTCATTAAAATGGGGGAACTTGATTGCTGGCTTGTTAATTTGTATAGCTGTATTTTTGGTGAAAAAGGTGTATATTTAAATGATTGGCTGAGTGTAGTAGGAAAAAGGGGAATATAGTGTTCATGATGTAAAGTGTTTGTTTTTCTCTTTTGATTCTAGTTGTTATAATAAGAGTCGATTGTTAACTAGTTAATTACTTTCTATTAGGAGGATATATGTTTAAGCGATTGGTCGGATATGGTATGAAGGGGGCAGATGTAGTAACCGCGAACGCGGAACGCTTGCTTTTGGCTGCCTTGCTTTTGATTATCGTGGCGGGTCTTTGCGTCGCGTTGGTTGGTGGAATGGGTGGGGCTGCTACATTAGTTGGTTCTGTTGGAACTAATGTGGCAAGTCAAGTGGCATCAGGCAGTGTTCCTGGTTCCTATAGCAACCCCTTTCTTAGTGACGGCAACGGGCCAGTTGGTGGCTCGAATATAGCGCACGATACTGTGTGTGCGGTTTTCCCTGGCAACCCTGCGTGCCCATAATACCATAACGCATAACGGTTGTATAGCGAAATAAACGGAGGGGGTTATATCCCCTCCGTTTTTTGTACCTATTCACAGGGGGTAAGTAGAATATAATAAGTAATACTACAATTGAATCCACATACAAGGAGCCGCACATGTTATCATCGTCAGATGCGCTTGCGTTACGCACCGTGATGCAAGAAGAGAACGTTCCAACAACTGATTGTTCCCCTACAATCATTGACATTATTCAAGAGTTGCAGAAAGTACCCATAGAAAAACGACTTCGTAAGTTAAGACAAATATTGCAATATATACCAGGGCTACAAGCCGACCAGATATATAAAGCAGCATTACAAAAGCATCCTGTTACACAACCGTTGACACAGTCCCAAATGAGAAAATTGGCAAGTTTCCCATTAACCGATATGGGGAATGCCGAGGCGTTTGTGTATTTGTTATCAGATGTAGTTCAATTCGACGCTGTAAAGCGGCAATGGTATATTTGGGAAGATGTATGGCGACCCAGTGATAAAATCATGTTGTTAGCCAAGAAGGTAGTTCGATTAAGACAGCAATCATTCCGCACCTTTGCGGAAGGAGTGTCTGTTGAAGAGTTAAGACGACAATTGCGATGGGGCACTAGGAGCGAGGACAAGTCACGGCTCAACAGCATGATAAGCCTAGCACAGGCTGACCTAACGACTACAACCAAATGGGACTTGGCCCCCACTTTACTAGGAACGCAAAATGGGACGGTGGATTTAAATACAGGGCGTCTACAGCCTGGTTCATTCACTACTAGTGTCTCTAAGCGCACATCTTGTGACTTCGTACCGACTGCTACGTGCCCACATTTCTTAAATTTCATGGAAGATATATTCCCTAATCAAATAATCCGCCGTTATGTTCAGAAAATCTTTGGCTATTGCCTAACAGGGTTTACAAACGAGCAAAAAGTGTTTATAGCTCATGGAGGCGGTAGTAATGGGAAAAGTGCCTTATTGACTTTGATGTCGCGTATTTTTGGAGAGTATTCTAAATTCACTACATCGGCTGCATTCGCGCAGAAGTATGGGGCACAAACCCAAAGCGATTTAGTACGACTACAAGGGGTGCGCATGGCAATCGCTGCCGAAACATCAGCGTGCGCCACATTGAGCACACATACATTGAAAGCAATTACAGGCGGAGAAGATTTAGCAGTACGTGAATTATATCGACCAGTAACTCAATACACTCCCATGTTCAAATTGTGGTTGCCGACTAACCACGACTCAACCTTGAGAGACGTATCATATGCAATGCGTCGTCGTATTATTGTTATCCCCTTTGAACGGACATTTAGACGTGAGGCTATACCTGATATTGCGCGACGTTTATATGATATCGAGGCAGAAGGTATTTTGGCGTGGGTGATAAAAGGCACCCAGATGTGGAAAAACGAACGACTGGCACCACCATCGCCCGTAGTAAAATCAACACAGAATTGGTTGTATACACACGGTAGTTTATCTGCATTTATTGATACGTGTTGTGTTCTTAGCGGGCAAGTCTCCGCCGAGAGTTTTAGAATCGCGTATTATAAATGGTGTCAACCTGATTTAATGCCTATTGCGCGCGGCAATATAGACAAGATGGTGTCTCGCTTGGGAGTTACCATAACTCGTGATAAGGGGCGTAAAATGTATACTGGTTTGCGCGTGTTGAATATGCACGAAATTATTGAGGGTGTTATGGATTCGTGACACGAGTAATTGATACACCGACAGCATCACTAACATAACGTATTACATACGCCCCTATCTGACACTGACCATTGTGAAAGATTAAGGGGCGTATGTATTTAAGTTGCTTATGTGCGTGCCATTCCTTAATAATGCAAGGTTGTGAAATAATCTCTTTCACGATAGCAGCATAGTTAATAGGTACTGTTGTTTCTATGATGTCAGCTATACGTTGTTCGTCTATCGGTAATAACGGCTGTGTCATTTGCGGGTCTAGAAACAATTCATTATCGGCATTGGCGTGTAGACATACTGCTGTTATAGATGGTCTATATAGACGGGTTGTGAGTTGAGTATTTTTATCTTTGGGGGGAATAAAAACCTCGCGTGTAGTCTGTGGCCGCGAAATAATTCGTGTTGCTGCTATGTTACCCATGCGTTGCATTTTTCTTTGATGTTCTCGCAATGAAATATACCAGGCATTACGAGTCGCCCGCAATAATCCTTTAGGGGGGGATACTTGCCCATCATATACAGATAGCAGCTTTTCTGTGTCATCAGGTAGAGTAATAAGTGTCTGCTCGCGTAATAACAAATATGACCGCAATAAAACATGCTTGTCGTAGACCCCCCCGCTAAATCTCGGTACACCTCCGAATAACATTGGGGATATGATATAACATGTGGAGACTGCGACCTGCTTTTTATGCCGTTGTAATCGCCCGATACGCTGTATAAATACATCGGCGGGACACATATCAGACACCATTGCCCCGAAACTAATGTCCAGAGACTGTTCAACTATTTGAGTAGATATAACAATCGCTGGGGTAGAGTTTGTCGTGTGTCTACCAAATCTCTGTAGGATTTGTTTCTCAATATTGTGCCGCTGACGGCTTGTCAGTCTAGAATGTAGCAGATAAACATCAATATCTTTTTGTTTGACGTTAGGTTTTTCTAACTGTGCGATTACTTGATTGTAAAGCGATTGTGCTCGCGCTATTGTATTACAAATCACGCATACGCTGTGTTCTTCGATGTGATGAAATATAACGGACACAACGTCTTGTCTTTCTATCCATTCAATGTTGACTTTTTTAGTAGATTTGGAGTCTGCTTTATACACCTGTGTGGTATTCCCGTCAGCTACCAAAATGGATGAATGTGGAACAGAAACCACAAGCGGCTTACCCGTATATGCCTGTACAGCTTTTTGTAGCATTTGTAATGGCAAAGTTGCAGTTAGTATAATCACCGACGCATCTACTACTCGTAGCCATTCTAATAATCTAAAAAAGATAACAGACATATAACAATCGTAGGCATGTACCTCATCAAATACAATCGTTTTGTGACTTAACCCAATCAGTCGTAAAAAGAAATGCGGAGTAGGCATAACTGATTTTAGTGCTTGGTCAATTGTTCCTACCCCATATGGCGACAAAAATGCCCTTTTCCCTTTAAACCAAGTTGTTGATTGCCATAGACCGCTTTGTACTTGTATGACTGTTGCATCTTGCATGATGGACTTAATACGTTGCAGCATGGCGTCGCTAGACACACGGGTGGGCATTGCAATGTAAAAACCCTGTTGCCCACGTTGTCGCATGTGCTGCAAAACAAGATGTAACGCAGCCTTAGTTTTGCCAGTACCTGTTGCGGATTGGATAATAGAAATAGATGGTGGAGCGTCTGCTTGTTCCGTGATAGATAATGCAGCCGATTGGATAGGGTACAACGTATCTAGGTCCAGTGGTGAAGCAATATTATTAGCCGTTTGAGACACCTCACTGGCAGATGTCATTATTGTTGACACTACTTGTTTTGCACGCGATTGCGACATGGTTATGTATCGTTGCAAGTCTTTTTGCTGGCAATAAGGAAAATAATCTGTATTTGACCCCATTAAATCGGCAGCAGAGACTATACCTGACAGCACTAACATAACAGCATTACGCGATGAGGAAATTGGAAATGGAACGGGGGGGGAGGGCATAAAAATACGGGATAATATTTTCCCCATTGTCTCACGTACTGCCCACCATGTTTCATCACCGATGGCGGCATCTAATAAATCAGCGACTTCACTTTCGTCAGGCCACGAACCATGATGTGCCCCGATTGCGTAGGCAATGTCATAAGACAAAGACAATGGAGTGCCAGTTGTACTATGTAATACTAAAGGGGCTGTACGGGCCGTCATTATCCCGTGTCGTATTCTATCGCTGGAGTCTACGTCACGGAATGTTAGTCCCGCCTTACGAAGCCTCCAGATACATTGCGGATAACGTATTTGAAAGGCAGGTGTCGCCTTCCCTAAATCATGTAGACTCCCCCAATAACTAAGTGCACACTTTGTATCACGCAATGACAGCCCCATTAACTTACTAATATGCTTTCGGGTATATAACGTAAACACATTATCCCATATCGCTGAGACAACGTGTCCTACATCTATAGCGTGATACAGAAGAGGGTGTGTATGTCCTTCTTTCGCTTTCCCCCACAAATTCAATAATGCCGTGTTATTCATAAAACACTGTCTATTGACTGTCTCGACGTTCTTCTACCATTTGACTCAGCCATATAATGATTGGGGTTTTATGAGTAGCCTTCAATTTTCTAAGGGAACCAAATAATCGTTTTTGTGTGTAGCCCTTAGTATACGCTTTATAAGCTAATATTCGCACAAGAATACTGGCAATTGCTTGTCGGTCATCAGCGGGTAGTCGAAGCAAGGGTGAATTAGTAGAATATGTGACATATGCGGATTTCCCTGCTTCTTGAATATACCCCCATGCTTGGTTATTTTTTCCAAACACGACCTTGCGTTGCTTCATCCAATAGAAATTGCTTCGCATAATTGCATTACCAACTGCAGCAGGTTGCATATTCGGTAAGGGGATAGTATACACCGTACTTAGAGGAGTAATATCGTTTTCTTCTTTTTTAGGCGTTGATGTAATGGTGTCCGACTGAGTTTTAGGTTGAGGTTGAGCTTGGGGTTGGACTTGGAGTTGGGTTTGAGGTTGGGCTTGTGGCGGTGTAAAAGCAGAAGAAACAGGTTTTTTGTCAGGAGAAGTATCGCTGCTTAATAATTGTTGTGCGACCTCTTGCGGGCTACCTTTACGAAGTTTTGATACTAATTCTCTTATCTGCTCCCATGATTGAGGCTCAGGATTAAAGGCTGCACTTAGATACGTGAGACCAATCGCTCCTAATAATCCGCCCCATTGTTGTAGTAATGTAGCAACGGGGCTATCATCAGCCAAAGCGGCTACTGCTAGGCCAATAGTCGCGGCAATTGTCCCTATTATTATTGCCGCTATACTGGCTATTATGCAACGACCCCGCACCCATAATCTCATAAATTTATTATGTCTTTCTTGGCACGCAATAAACCATTGGTTACAGATTGTGTTATGCAATCTTTAAAAATAACATAAACACCCTTACCCTTTCCTAGTTTATACGCTTTTAATCGTCCCTCTTTGATAGCACAATCAATGGCCGCTGGTGTTAGTCCCAACACCTCTGCCGCTTGTGACACAAGCATTATTTGTTCTATACAATTATCATGTATTTGTTTTGTACAATTATCAGGCATTTTCTTTATTTTCTAAACTATGTTAATCTAACATAGTCTAAGTGGTTGCTCCTTAACAACCATATTCGTATATTTCATTAAAGGGGCTGATGATATGTCTCAATATTATCAGTCACTTTTAATGATTTTTGTACCCTATCCATTATACTACGTACAGTAGTATAGGTTTATAGATGCCAAGCATCCATATAATATATTTTGCAATGAGGCTATTTCATGCGACCATTTTCCCCGATGGACACAGAACATATTGTGGCATATTTATTTGATGGAGTGAAAACGGCAGGAACAGGTGCTCATGGTGAAGGCGACGTGTATATCAATGATATCCCCACTTCCGTTAAAAGCACAGTGCGTGGACGTTGTACAATATCAGTCGCATCAGAACGCCGTATTATGCGGCATGGTGGAAGGCATTGGTACTTGGCACTTGTTTTTTGTGAAGCGCATAATAGTATTGTCATTCTGTACCAATGCAATATAAAAGTCTTGTCACCACATGATACACCTCCGCATAGCTACTCCTTCACGTATCCTCCTCCTTTTACATGGACAAAAAAAGCCGGTGGGCTACAAATTAACGGCGAACATATTTACACGGTATTATTACCGAACAACCGAGTCGGTGATGCTATTGTAATTGAAGAGGAAGACGAATGGCCCTCTCTTTAAGTACCGAACTGGATTGGTCATTGTTGCTTACTGCAAAACGAGGAAAACGACGGGAGTCAGGTGTATCTATATGCTGCCCCTTCCATGACGACCATTCACCATCGGCTGTAATATTTACCAACGGGAAGTTCTTTTGTTCTGTATGCCATATTTCCGGCTATCCGCCTCGTAACATTGCAGAGGAGATTTTGGGGGGTGAGATTTCACACGACCTTACCCCCCACACTATTTATCCGTCACTAACAATCATACAAGAACAAACCATTCTGTTTTGGGATGCGTTTCATCACCAATCTGCATATTCGTCTCAAATTAAACGCTTATCGCAAGCAAAACACCTTAATCCCAACACGCTTCGTGACATGGCAATCCCAACTGCGAAAGGGCTGATGTTTCCAGCATTCGTGTGGCCGCTAGGAGATGGAGGCTGGGATACAATGGAGGAGCCATTTCTAAGAAACGAATCGCCCTATCCAATTTACATAGCTGGTATGCAATATCGGATTAAGGATGTATTACCACAACGCGGAGAAAAATCACCTAAGACTTTGACGTTCGGATTTCGGGGGCTAGGATTACCAGGCCGAAAACACCGGCCAGCGTGGGCATGGGGAGGGGCAGTGCCTACAACTACACGTGATATACTGATTGTGGAGGCCCCCCAACATGTAGCAAAAATATCTGAGACGCAGCCACAAATTCTTACAATGTGCAGTTTTGGTTCTAATATCTCTCCCTGGCAATTAAACGCGATTAAATCTCTAAAGCCTGATACTTGGGGATATATATTTGACCCTGATTGTGTTCGGCTACCTACCAATCCAACGATAATTGCTGAAATGATATCTCGTTCTTTGTATGTGGACCTAGACGAGCATGACTCGGCTTGGTGGTCACATCATTTGCCATTGTTTCTATCTCGTTCAGCAAAGATTGATGCGCAATCTGATACGCCTCTTGCACGTTTTCCTTTAATTCCTCCTGCCCCAATAAAACCTTAAATGGTGGTGCAAGAAGTGCCGATGTATCCGACAATTGTTTCGAAGTCCATACGACGATAATGCTATCTTGTACGAAAACAATAATGTCCGGTATCACCAATGATACATATTGTAACCAAGTCATCACAGTCTTTATTGGTAACTCTACTGCGCTCTTGGTACTACCAGATGCTATTGTAGTTATCCCCCGCCATCGCGGAGGTGTTGTTCCATATTGTTGAGGAACGACAATGGTTCCCGTTATTCTGCCGCCCTTAGCTAGAATTATTATTCTGTTGACTTTCATGCCAAACTCCTTTTATTCTGAGAAGCACTCTATCATATTATCGTTGCAAAGTTGTGACGGGTATAACGCGGTAATCTCCCACTCTGTTTGGCATATTGTGCCAGGTGGGCATTGTTCCGCTGGTATTGGAACATCACTAGCTAAAGAGTGCCAAGTCCCCACCCAGAACGTATAAGGAATACAGTTGCTATCAATATCTGATAATGTTACTGGTAAATCTTTGCATATCAAGCTATAAGTTAGGTTCCATGACCTCATCGCGTTTCTTATAGTTATAGTCTCATCTTGACTTAGAGTCCCCCCACATGCGTCCATTAGCATGTCAGGGCTTGGCCCTGTCTCAGTCATTATGAATTCACGAAAATCATAACCTATATTACGACCTCGCGTATCAGTCATACCCGCAATGCCGGCTTGAATACTAGCTCGCAACTCGAAACTCTTATTCAAAACATCCATCACGTTGTTTACGATGCTATTCCCATCGCCAGTACATATTCCAGCTAAGCTTTCGGCAGAATATACATGTAGAGAAATAACGGGGTTAAGCAATGGCGGCACTTCATCGTCATCGCCACTACCGCCTCGTGACATATCCCACCATGAAAGTCGATTGTCCATGTAGTAGCGCATGAAGCCAAGATAGTATTGTGACTGTGCCGTAATATCGGGGGTAGCAATTGGAGGAACAACCACTTTAAAATTTAGATTGGTAGATGGGTTGTCTTGATAAATAGTCCCAATCGTTACTAGCAAATTAAGATATTCTTCTGCTACATATCGCCCTAACGCTTCATATCCATCATACGTTCTAAGTGTGCCCCAATCCCAATATGAGTTAGGAGTAAATATAAAATTCCCACTTGCATTACATGCAGCAGACTCAGTTAAAAATGGTAGAGCATCACGCTCCGCTGGATTAACGCATAGCGCACCTGTAGCACCCATTCCCGCCCAGTCTTGATAAGCGTCGGCCTCATTCAACACCTGGAACATCTTAATCCCGTATTGCCGATTTAGGAACACTATAGCATTAGCAGTATCATCCCAGCCACCGCCAGACAGGTGCGAATAATACAAATTGTGAATTCGAATAATTACTTGCATTTGATACCCAGTGGCTAAAGTAATCATAGCTTGTAATTTTGGCGAATATACATCATTCGCGTTAATGTAGAACAATACACGCGAATTCCCTTTAGCTGCCATATCCCCCAGTATCTGGCTAGCACGGTCTATGTTCCAAGAAGCTACATCTTTGTTTATGTTAAAATGAACACCACGCACCTGCGAACGAGTATCACTTGCGGTATCTAGCACGTATACTTCTGGCCCACCTTCGATATTCATACGCATAGCAGGCGTGGCAGCAGATTGTTTAATGTCGTATTGTGATATGTAAAAAATCAATGCTGCCAACAGTAATAAAAAAGTTTTTGTACGTGAGTTTTTCATACAGTATTATACTAATAAAGAATGAAAAGCCGTATCCCGTTGTTAACTGTTTAAGTATAATGTTAAAAAGGAGGCATTATGTGGCAAAAATTTACGATTGTGGCTGTAACTAATCAACCGTCAGACTCCCTTGACATTGTTGATAGTAATATTGATGTGTTGTCATTCGCTCAAATGGTGAACGATTCTGTTTATCAAGAGAAAACCATTTATCTAATATATGGGACAATAGCAGGCAAACAGTCTATCACTGGGGCAGCACGACAATCCACTAGACTGCCTACAGCAATATGGGTTGCTACTGAGAATGAAGAATTCATTATAAATAAAAAAATCCGAAATGGGGCATTACTACCATTCGGTGTTATCACTATCCCTGTGGTAAATCTAACAGTCGAAATGTCACGAGCGTTGGCGGTATCACGCGCGTATACCGCTAAAGTAAATAGCAGTGTAGATATTACAAAGGAACAACAAAAACCTTCTGTCCCGATTATAGAAGAGAAAGAAAAAGATGCCTTAACCGCAGAAAAGAAAGAAGACTCAAAAGGTTCGAAAAACGCAAAGGATAACGGGGCAGACGCATCTCCCTCGTCTATTAAGCCCAAGAAGAAATGGCGACTTTTCGGGAAGAAACGCAAGGATACACCCCCTATAATAAAGAGAACGCCGCCACAGACGGAGGAAACACAAGAAGAGACGGTGGAAATAGAAGAAGGGAGTGAACCAGCAGCGACAGAGGCAGCGGGGGTAAGTGAGGCAACGGAGGTAAGTGAGGCAACGGAGGTAGACGAAACAAAAGATGCAGATGGAATAGTTGAAGAGATAACTGAGCAACAATTACATGACATGATGAGTCTGTTGCCCGCCGAAGACGACGGCGAAGCCTCTTCAGCCGATGAGGAACGGACTACCCCTGAACTTGAGATTGAAGATAAATCGTCATCGGCTAAGCCCCCCGACGCTTCTCCTGAAATAGTTTTAGAGACACAAAGTCTTACGTTACAGGCAACGCCGGCTGCCGAATTATCAAATATAACATTAGTAGATATAGGCCCGCCACTTACATTGAGTTTATCATTGCGAAGTGATAAACCAGGTATTAACAACACTAAAATCGCGGTTGGAATGTCTTCGGCTAGGAACCCGCAAGAAGGGCAGGAGACATTATATCTGCAAGATTGTACTGTGCCAGGTGTACGGCAGATTGTATTACCGGTTCCTTCCAGTATTCAAGGCCAAGTATATGTACGGATTAACGCTGCGTACCCTATCGGCAAATGGGTAGAGGTTGTTGGCCCACAGGACGGAGCTATCCCAATCCCACGTATTGACCACAACGTCATTGTTAAGTTTGAAAAGCCTCGGTGTCCACGAAGCGTAATGGCAAACACTGCATTTACAATTCTGTGGCCGTTCAAGGCTACTGGTATTGGGGGTACAGAAATAACAGTTGCGTTATATACTGGACATCTTAGCAAGACGACTAGGGCCTCTGCTATTGCTGGAGAAGAAGGAGTAGTAGAAATACCAGTTGAGGGGCTACCTCCTGGGCGGCATTCATTGTTAGTTCGAACAATGAGCCAAGATTCCGTGTTAGAACACACATTGATTGTAAAGGTAAAGGGAGAGCCAACCACACACACGAAATCACAAGCCATACAAATATATGGACGTGTACTAGTGACGGGCACGGCAATTATTCCTTTGGTGCAACGCCTTACACGGGAGATGAAAGAGTCTAATGTGGATGGGGTGGTAATCAATATGACTGGCTGGCCTCTTAACTCAAGTGTGCCAATAGTTTCACATAATGAGGCGCACGGATTGATATTATATGTGTTGCCGCCAGAGGCTGAACTACCAGAGGCTATTGATTTCTATGCGGTCTTGGTATCGGGAAGCGGATTCCAACCTCTTCCTATTAACCTATTGAAAGCGGTTAATAAAATCCCTGGCAAGAAATATCTTATATCGCCACGCAAGGCTGACCTACCTACCTCACTAGGCAATTGGCGACATCTACTAACGAGGTGGGGTGGAACACCGTCACGCGGTCTACTGCGCAAAAACGTTGGAAGAGATGAGCTATTGAAATACATTACGGCAAGAGGGCAACAAAATGGACACTAAACGCGGGCTTATCCCGTTTATGTATCACCGCCGCCCCACTGAAGCGCTATTAGCTGTGGGTGTGTTTTTTGCAGCAAGTATAATACGAGGTTATACACAGCACCAATTATTATTGGGGGCAATAGGAGTGGTAGGCTCATTTTTTATTTTGGCCTGTATCGTGCCAATGGGGGAGACAAGCGCATTTGGTCATTTTTTCCCGCCTCGCGCTATGGGAGAAATTACTCATACTCGGCACCTGTCATATGATAAAGAGGAAGAAGAATGAAAACGGATTATATGCAACGATTTGTTGGTGTAACAGTCCCAGCGGTTCATAGTATATCAGAAATGTTAGCGATTCAACAACCACCTGATGAACAAGGTCGTTTCAAGATTGCAGGAGAATATCCCTGGGCGGCTATTTTCTACGCCTTCAACAGAGAAGACTTGCTTACATTAATAAACTCAAATCCAGCATCATCTGATACTATAGTGCGTATAGTGTACGCGCCATATCCCTACAAAATAGAAAAATGGTTGCGAGATATAGTGTTGTCTTGCCCATACCACAAAGAGCCGGCATCACGACATTTTTGGAGTAGCATTGTTAACACCTTAACTCAACAACGTATTCATCCTACCTGCGTCGTGTGTATGTTGTGCACAAAACATAGCGCACAATTAACAGGCGTGTGTAAGAAAGTCAGAGAAGCTTCTACCATGCGACATTTATCACTACATGACATATCGTCTTTGTATCAAGTGATGTTCCCGCCCGCTACAGAGGGATATGGCCCTGCTATTCCTCAATTTGTCGGGTCTAAGGAATCTGATGCGGGATGGGCAACTTTGTTCCTAGCAACATTAGCAATGAGACCAAATGATAAGACAACAGAGGACGAATAATGAGTAACACAAAGAATAAAACAACGAACAAAACGAAAAAACCAATAACAAATTCAGTGTCTCCATTAGTACATGCGGCTTTTCAAACTGTGCCGCGTGATATAGTGCTTGTTGAACCTGGTACTGCTATGTGGGGAACAGCACATGTTATTATTCGTATATGTAGTCCAACAATCAACTCCGCATTACGAATCCCCCCACAGGGAACCTTAGGGATTACTATGTTCCCTGTACCGGCTGGGAAAATCATGGCTGATATTAACTCGATATTGTCACGTATTAAATCCGCCGAAACCAAAGCCTTAAAGAAACAGGCAGACATTGACCCTGCTTTAAGACAACAAAAAGAAATTGTGCAGGAGATTATGCGTATTGTACAGCGCGAACAGCAATGCTATGCTTGTCAGGCGGGCATAATGACATTAGGGGGTGATAAAGAGGTTGCGTTAAGCGCAATGTCTCGCGCCACAAATGGTGCAGGAGTTTGGCAGAAACCAAGTCATGCGTGGATACACGCATTACAAACCGTTTTACCAACTGCCCCCCCTGTAGCCTATCCTGACTCTAGTGTATTTTTCGCGGGCACGAAGGGCATGGCTGAACAACGATTCCCTGACGTTCACCCTCCAATGGCACTACCCGAAACTCCTCCGGTATTTTATCTAGGAGTTGGCACACGTAATAACACACCCGTGATTTGGGCTCCGTGGTCAGCAGTAAATCCTCTACTAGCAATAACGGGGTTTTCGGGAAGTGGTAAAAGTGTTACCATGCGGCTAATTTGGTATCAGATACTATCATCCCAGGGTATTAAATCAGTATTGATAGACCCCAAAGGGGAATGGGCCGCGCAGTTTGCAAATTTACCAACAAATTTATCACAAAAGGTTGCGATTATAGATAACATTATGGAATACGGATTGCCTCAACCATCTGTGTTGCTACGATTAGTATTGAAACCTAGTGATATTGCAAATGCAGCATTGCGAGTCTCCACCTTGTATTCTTTATTAGGAGGGCTTGTAGAAAATCAATTAGGCGATGTGTTGCGGGCATCTCTTACGCGATTATATGCTCGTGAGGATTGGGAATCCATCCAGTGGTTCGATATCTATAAACAAATTCCTGCACAACACAAGGACAATTTTGTCTTGCTTGACCCTAATGGGGCATATCATACGTTGTTTGACCCTAATAGTCCCCCCATGCCGCTTAAAGACACAACGGTCATTGGGGTGGAATCTCTTACGGGGGCAGGGAGTGGAGACATTAAGGCAAATGATACAATAATGACATTATTGATTACGGCACTGGCCGAAAGACTAAAACAACATGAAAAGGCCATCTTCGGATTGGATGAAGCCCATGCTATCTTGAGACTGCCTAGTACGAGACGCAATATGTCTACTTTATCACGGGTTGCACGAAGTTTTGGCTTGTCTCTTATATTTGCATCGCAATTCATGGCGGACTTATATGAGAGCCATGAAATAGAAGAAGCTATTGCTCAGCAATGTGCGACCCGAATTGTTTTACGTCCTGCTCCGGCAGACATGGAAAAGATTCAGAGTTTTGGTTTGTCTGATTTTGAGGCTGCTATTCAAGCAGTACAAAAGGCACCATCAGGGTCGGGGTTATTTATTGATTCCCAATGGCGCATGACACCATATTTCGCCATGTTACCTCCCACTGTAAGTAGTTTCTGCCTAGCGACATAATTTGTCACTATATTAAAAAATGCCCCTTCTTGTAAGGGGCATTTTTTTTGTTGATATTTATTCATCGGCTACTTCTGCTGCATTTTGTAATGGAGCCTGGCATTGCAAACAGTGAGTAACCGATGGCGGGTTTACTGCTCCACAATACGAACATACTATATTCTTTGTCGTAGTTGCTTCTGTCGTGCCTTCACGAGACACTTGGTCGCGTTGTGACAATCTCTCCATACCCTCCACAATTGCCCGCGTTTGCTCTGTTTCTTCCGCGTTTTTCTTTTGCGTTAGTTGTGCGCTCAAGATGTTTGCTTTTTCGTTTTGACGAGCTGCTGCCTCTTGCCGTGATGATGACGCAACAAGATTTTGTAACCCTTGCCGTATAGGAGCTAATACTTGTTCCATCGCACGACCAACAGCGCCCCCCTGCTCAATAGCCCGATTGTATTCCGTAGATGCAACGCCGCTAAAATTAAAAGAGCTTCCTGTTGCTACTGAGCTATATGCAGACACAGCTACTCCAGTCATTGCATATCCCATAATCAAGGCCCCTTTTAACATTGCCAATTGAAGAGAGTTGATTACAACCAATGCAACAGCCGCGATGAACGTTTCTTGCAGAATATTTACAAATCCATCAATCAATATGGTAATATCTGCATCGGTTACGTCATCGCTGGCGTGTTCTGGTAAAAAATCACATTCAGATATATTTCCATATCCTAAACCCGCACAGACATCAGATTTGATATAGGCATTTTTATCCATAACACTATTAACTACTAATGTGGTCCGTGATGCTTGGGCCACATGGAACTTGGCTAGCATAGTAGGCAGTGAGAAAATAACGCCATTGGTAACAGATGCCGCGAACGGGACAATGATAACAGATACTATCACTAACGAACCTATGTATCTTACTACTTCTCCGATTATTTTGTTTTCCTTAAAATACGGCATTACAGACCCTATTAACAAAAAGATTAAAACTAAGTTTCTCCCTACAAATTGTATTAAGACGAAAATAATGACCGTCGTTTGGTCTGCACCACCTGCCGACAACATGCTAAGCAAATATGTTAGCCCCGCAATCCCTGAAATAACCGATACATCTATGCTCTGCATCTTCACGCCCAATGACGATGACTTCTTTAGATTGGAGCGTAACACCATACGTGTTAAGTAGTAAACGGGGGGGTTGGGCATCACATTTGATACGTGAGTAGGAATAGCCCATTGAATATTTTGGTCGTATTCACTTGCTCGTGACTCTACTACTGTACTAATAAACATGTTGTAGCCGATACCAAAAGCAAGCACAATGACCATCACAACAATACCCGCTCGGTATATCTTTTCGTATCCCTCTAGTGAACCGCCTTGAATTAGACTTATCAGAGCCCGAATAGAAGTTCCTGCTATATAGACCATAAATACGAGGGGGATGATGGTAATGGGGATTTCTAACACATTATTAGAAGCTATATCTGATGAAAACCACGGCATTGTATGAGTTGCTGGGACTAGCTGTAAATATACTGGCTCGAATATCGCAGATGTATTTATATGCGATAATAACCCGCCCCCCGAACGTTGTCCAACGGTACTAATTGCGAGCACAATATCGGCAAATATAGCAACAACACCTTCCACAATCACCGACACTATTGTTATGGTAAATTCAAGAAGTGTTTCTGGCATTATTTTAATTACCTTTAGGATTCATCAAGATATTGTTATTTGTGGGTTTAGATTTTACAGGAGTTGTTATTCTATTGGCCCTGGTGAATATGTAGAAACGAGGTGTCTAAATTTATCTTCGTCCATTAGTATAACATGAGCAGCTGTACTCGATAAAATGTCTGGTATATCAGTAATAACAGTAGCTGAGATAACATCAGTGGGGGTTTCCGCCTGATATACAGAAGCTAGGGTTTGACAAAGACTCCCGCAATACCCCTCGTCTACTGTCGCGTTTCCGACAAATAGTTCCCAGAAGATACTAACACTTAAGAGGACAGCTATCATCATAAACAGTTTCTCGCGTCCTGTTTTAAAGACAACCGTAGCCGCGCCTGTAATTGCCAATATCAAAATAGAGAAACTAAATATAGATATGCTTATATCGTGTAATGTCTGTACCATGTTTTTTCTCATAAACTCGCCGAAGGGAAATCCCCTTCGGCGAGAAACTCATAACGTTTGATTGACGACTAGAAAGAGATGCCTTTTACATTACAGAACACGAGCCACCTAGAGCTGCTGCGCCAATGGCGAAAAGCACACGAACTAACAGGTTAAGAATGTACCCAAAAAGCCCCGCCATTGAAATCAAGACCACTCCGCCGATGAAGCTTTGCAGATAATTGGCAGAAATAGACTCCAGCATATTGCCAGCCCCTCCACCTATGCCCCCCATCATGCCGCCACTATCGCCGCCAATGCCTACTAACCCATACAGCTTGTCAACAATAGAGGTAATACCCAAGTATTTCATCATGGCACCCAAGATACCACCCAATAGAAGAGTGGCTCCCACTAGGACAATGGCCCAACTGAACATAGCCGCTCCAATTGAATTAGTATATGCTGTTGTCAAAACCAAATCAGCAGGCAATGGAAAAATTGCGTCACTCAAAGCGCATAGTTTTGTTGCTAATGCGTCCATTTTGTTTTCCTCCTAGATGTTAAATTGATAATAATCTTACAATACACCATTAGCGTATTATACGTTATATCAGAACAAATCGTCGTCTTGTTATAGCAGGCAAAGATGGAATAACATCACTTTGTTGTACCCCACCATTTTCTGTAAAAATAAAAAAGGGAAAATATTTATGGGGGGCAATATTTAATACCAACTCTCCCTTACCGATTGAAGCTATCGTGACATAGTCTTTTTCTTGTATCGCTTGACATTTTAGTTTCTGCGTTTGAGATAATAAACAGAATTGTTTACCAAGTGGAATTCTAGTACCGTGCACTTGTATCCCTAGACAGGGTTTTTGCCTATAAGTGGTTATGTATTTTATTTGTGCGGGGTATTCCCTCTGAGCATAACGAACCTGAAACGCCCTATATGACATCCCTCGCAATAAAATAATCGTAGTCTCGGTATATCCAAGCAACCATCCATTAACAGCCCCCCCTACGTCTGGAATGATATGCAGTAATTGTCCCCGTTGCAGCGGACAATTAGCACCAGATAAACACATTGGAACTTTGTCTATCTCAAGAGAGGGGGGAGTATATCCCATGATAGATGTCGCCCACTCCCACTCTTCTAGCAAATTATCATCTTGTATCATTGTCCGCGCAATCATCATTTGTGGGGGGCACATAGCCACCAATGTCAAATATCGTGACAAAAAGGATTTATCACTTCCCCCTCGTCTCAAAATGGCTATAGCCAAATCATCAAAATGATGGGGCCGAGGAATAGTTTGACGGCTATTCACAGTCCCCGATTGGAATGACCGGACTATTGATTGAATACTATTAGGAGACATTTCCGCCCCTGCTTCTATTACAGCAATCGCATTAACCATACGAGACTTGAAGTGCATATTTCGGCCCCTATTTCTCAACACCATGACAATCTACTTGAAATTGCATTTGTAGAAGGCTATCTGCACGGATTGGGTTTTTCTGTAGTATTGTCCAGATAGTATTGCGACGGTTGCGTATACCGTTCGTCAGGTATTTCACAAATGCCTCATTGCATAAATTATAATTATACCCCGACATAGGTCGGTGTGATATAAATGTTATGGCAGAGACAACGCTATATGTACGTATTTCATTTACTTCAAAGTCATAGACAATAAATCCATACTGATTACGTTCGTAATATATAGCAAGTACCCCAATGGGACGTAGTTGTCCTTTACGTGTTCCACGTGCATATTGTACATAAAGCATGTGGTGAGATTGTATGGCTTCAAGCACTGTTGTCATTTAGGTTCTATAAGAAAAAGCGTATTTTTAACTGAATCTTCTTGAGGCAAAGTTATCTTTGCTTTATTGGCCTGTAATGGTTTTGCAATGGTTTCGTAATGGTCTCGTAATGATTTTCTCGCAAAACCTCATACAAGTAAAATCAATCGTTCTCTTGGCTAATAAATGCTTTAGCCTTATATTTTGTTTCTATATTTTGCCCCTGTGTTTTGGTTTTTTCTTCTTAGTAGGGAGAAAATAATTATAGGGTGCCCAGTATAAAATCGGCCCCATAGAGACTTTGGGGATATTGAATGGCTTATCACTCAGCAAGGCCCCATCACGCCACCAAATCATTAGCCTCGACATAAATGCGCCTAGTGGGTGCGGCTGGATATTATCCTTGCGTGATTGAATCACATCAGATATATGAACCAATTCTTCGCCGCTTAGAGGCGGCTGTTGCCCCATACGTGTGAACCAACTTAGATGCACTCGCCATAATGGGCGTTTCGCAGCAGCAGGGGCACGATACATAGATATTCTAATATCACGATATTTACGAGGCGCCCACACAACAGATTGGAGGCCAATCTGATGCAGACATAGTATTCGATAAAACTCCCCCGTCCAATACTCTAGATGTTGGCCTGTATACATGACGCTCATTACATCTTTAACGTATTGGGTAGGTAAGATAGGCACCGTGTCTACATGTAGTAATGAACTAATAGTCGGCCAGTGCTCAATCTCTACCTGGTCTATGCGGTTACTAATCCGCAAGGTGGGTGTAGTCCCTAAAACATACAGCGATATATTCTCACTAGTCATTGGCGAATTCCCGTGCGATAGTCGTGATATCAGCCGCTGCTCCCTCTGCGATTATGACAATTGGTTCATCAGGTTTTATAGATGGCTCATCAATGTAGTCACAATTTCGAGTACTATACGCTAAAAGTGTTTTGCCGTCAATAGAAATAATAGCTACCGAACGGCCAGTAGGGTACTCTACAATATAGACATTACTAGCGGCAAACTCCCCCTCGTCGGCAGATACATTCAGGATGGACTGATAATACGTATCTTCCCCGTGTCGAATAACGCCATAGTTTATGTCTGACTGACGATTGTGCCACATATTTCCCCCGCTGGGTTCCATAGCCCCCAATAAACATTCACACAATGGGGGTAGAGGAACGGGAGTAGCTGTGGGCGTAGAGGTCGGGGTAGGGATAGAAGATGTCTCTGGTTGCATTTGTGTGCTACCCCAATACGCTATCAATGCCAAAATAATTACAATGGGGATAATAATCTTTCTGTTTGTGGGCATATTATTCTCCTACCTAATCATTTATTCTTTAATTACTTACTCTTTATGTTTTATCTGAGACAATATATTCTACGGTGCGACGCACAGTATAATATTATACATATTATAAGAATGCCGCAATTAAAAATCACACAATATAAGGAGATGAACGTGGATTGGCAATTAACAATTAGCGCATTAGTTACAGGGTATCAACTGCATCAAATACCAGAACACCGATATGCTTGTGGCTGTTCTGTGTCGCATTTCTTAGTATCTTTCCCTAATACGGATAGGTTTTATATGGGGACGGCGAGACTATGTAACCTACATTACTTGCGCCACACAATGGCATGTTCTATTCCATCTCGTCAACTTATTTGGTCGTCCGCTATCTATAATTGGCGAATATGGAATGTTCTAAAACAGCACCAGGATATGCGTTGGGTACAATGGTTAAATTTCTATGATGAACAGGACGAAAGAATCACGCGGCATGTGCCCCCTCGTGCATTACATGGGCTGTTTTTCTTGGAACTCTATAATCCAACAGATAAGCCTGAATACAAGCCATTTGATGTTGTGGTAACTGAACGTGGAATTAAGATTTTTGTTTCAGATTCATATTGGCTTTCTCTACATGGACAGCAAACGTCGCCCCCAACACAAGAGAAGAAAATATTACTATTTACCACCGAGGGAGGGGTTCGGGTTGTTCCGTCTTTAGATAAGCAAACCATAGAACTTTTGCCTACGCAGTATCAATCATGTGGTAAACAAATTATTGATATTTTGGGGACTTTATCTGTTACTAAGGAATAGAACACTTATATGAAAGATACTATGTGTGGATATATTGACAACAACATTTCGCTATTACATTTAATGGAAGAAATAAGGCGACTTCTTTCTCCTAAAGCATACATGCGAATTAGGCGGCCCCTTGTATTTCGAGAGGATATATCTACTTCAACTTCTGCCCCCGCTTTTGTTTATCTGAAACATCGCGGACAATCTTACGTTTTACAAATACAATATGATATATCACAACCCCTTCTTAATCGAACAACGGTATGTCGAATCAACATTTCGCCAGAGAATTATGATATTGTTCTATCAATTGTAAATCAATTTGGGGGGTGGATGAAATGGGACAACCGAATTGAACGGATTAAGCGTGACCCCTTATTGATGCCATAGAAACCAGAAAGGAGGTACTTCATGGCAAGAAACTATTTATCTCAAAAAGCAAAAATAGCATTGCGCCAGGTAATAGCAAAATTTCAATCGGGAGATATATCACCCGTTATTAAAATAGCGATGATTCATCGTGACCCGCGAGACAATATGCCATCATCTCGGTGGTCGTTTAATAACCAAATATTGGCATTGTCGCAAGGTGGGGAAATAGATTGCCGTACATACTTGCAATGGAAAAGTGTTGGCAGAACGGTAATACATAAACCACGTCATGTATATATCTTAAGGCCACTTATGGGCACAGTGACTACTAACATAGAAGATAGCGATGAGGGAACTGAAGTTAAATACTACCTTCGGGGATACAAGGACTTACTTGTGTATCCTATTTCGTCTACACGAGGTAAAGCACTCCCGACATTTACGTACACACCTAGACAACTGCCAGAGTTGTCTTTTTTGGCGAAACAAATGGGAATCGCTGTTAAATATGCCCCTGGCGGAAGCAAGTACATAGGTATGTATACTTCTTCTACATCCCCCACCTTATCTACTAAAAATGAACGTATTGATTTGCACAGCCAAGACCCTCAGGTGTTTTGGCATGAATTAGGACATGCACTGCACGCCCGTGTTAGCGGTGGACTATCACGTTTTTCTGAATCGCATAAAGAAGTGGTGGCCGAGCTCTTTGCTGGTATTATTGCACAGATGTATGGCAGAGATATTTCCGGCAATGTATGGCAATATATCTCCCGTTATAGTAATGACCCACTTATGGCAATTAGTCAAGCGATGTCCGACATTGAACAAATGTTGTTGTTAATAGACACCTTAACAGTGAAAGGATAATCGGAATGAGTTATACGCAAGCCCAGAAGAACAAAATGTATCGTACATTTTTGCAGCATTTCTCTAAAACAATGTGTGCGACTGATGCTATAGCGCACGCTATGATAAAGGTGTTTGATGCAAGTAGTGATACAAAGTTTGACCCTACATCAATGGCGGACATTTGTGATTTTATACAGACTAAACTCCACAAACAACACGTATCGCTACAAAAACTCTCCCTAAATCAGATAGTAAAAAGAATGGGGCAAGAAATCTTAAATGAAATAAGATTTGCGAATCAACGATACGTACCAATAATTAAGACAAACACAAAAAAACGATATTTTAGTGTCGCTATGGCACAAAAAGATAATGATAATCTTTGTAAGCAAATTGCTTCTCAGTTATCCCGCCTCGAATTCCTTGAACAACGCCTTCAACTTCTAATAGAAATGGCCGATTTCCTACAGCCATTAACTAATGTCTCAAGCGTTTTATACTTGCTGTCTGACACCCGCGCGCAGTGCCAGCGTAATCGGGTTAAAATCGCGGTAGATAAAAAATGGCTTATTGATAAAAAAGCAAACGCGAAGGTATATGCTGATGACATATTACTTACTAATGCGCGGAACTTATTACCCTTGTCATCTATCTCCCCCAAGCCACGTATCAATCAACGACGAGTATGGCGAGGGCGACAAGCGGTAGAATCGGAGGAGTATTATACCGACGCAATACTTATATTGAGAAAAGCAGGATTGAAAAAAGTGTTCCCCTCTCGATATTTGGGTGGCGGGCTAGCTAGTCCTCGTATATGCGATGCCATACAGCAACAAGTCAATCAGCCGTTTTTGCCGGCCAAGTTCATTGGTGTATTATTGCCGACTGGGGGAGAACATATCATACAGATTCCTGTCGCTTTGTTTCTTGACACAAACAATGAAGCCATCGTCCCAGTAAACGCCAATCTCTTATATTTTGTTTGTGCTCACAGTAAACAGCCGGTGTGGGCAAATGCGCGATACGCAGTAGGCAACTCTAAACGTATCCCCACTGTACTACAATTACGTACTGAACAATGTGACCCCTACGCCATGATAGCATGTATTATGTATGATTTCTCTGTGTCAATAGAAGTTGCTACGCAGTCCCCAATATACAAGTCTGCGACGATTGTAATATAAAACAAGAGCAATTAGTATAGACGCAACAAACATATTATGTAGTGACATAAACAATAATAAAGCCACTTTTTTATTACAATAACAAGCATCTTGAAATAACAAGAACTAGGTATGGTTATACAACTATACCTAGTTTTTGTTAGTGGCTGTAAAAATTATTGTTTATACTAGGTATCTAAACCTAGTATACCTTGCAACCGACACTCGCTGGAGAAAATGCTTTTGATAGAAGTAATACCCTGTAGGCCAGCTCTATTAAGACTGCACTGCCTAAAATTCGCACATAATTAGATTTTCATGTTGTAGAATATTTGATTGCATTAGGTAATGGCTGTGCGTAAGCCATGCCCCCTTCTGCATTTTGAAAACCCAATACAACATCACCCTATTCAGGGTTGTACTTATCGCACGTCAATACCCACAAAGGGTCGAACTGGAACGGCCAATCCGCCCATCCATTCTGTACACCACGAGGGTCTAGGCGAATTCCCATGCGTTTGCGAAGTTGTATCAAATTGTTGGGGATTTTCCCTTGCAGCATTGCCGTAAAATCCGTTAATTGTAGGTTCTGTTGTACAAGAGGATGCCTACATCGTAAATGAGTGGTCCCTGGATTAGTCGTAGCATATACGCATTGATAGCAATTCATGTTATATCCTTTTTTGTAAACTAAGATAGTGAATAGATAGATTTATCTATAAACGGTAAGACCGTTCGGGATATTTACCCCCGACGGCAAAAACGACGCTTTATTATACTAAATAAAACAAAACAATCTCTCAATAGCATATCTGTCGGCAAACAATCTTTATAATATATTAGACAGACAAAAGCGGAGGCTCAATATGAAACCTTATTATGAACACGAAGACGTATATCTTTATCATGGCGATTGTAATACAGTGCTGCCCGCCTTGCCAGCCAACAGTATTGATACCTGCATCACAGACCCACCATACGGCATTTCATTTATGAAGGCTAAATGGGACTATAATGTGCCAGGCGTAGATACTTGGCGTGCAGTATTGCGGGTGCTTAAGCCTGGGGCTATATTATTGTCCTTTGGCGGGGCGCGCACGTTTCATCGACTTACTTGTGCGATTGAGGACGCTGGGTTTGAAATACGAGATTGTATTATGTGGGTATATGGGCAGGGTTTTGCAAGGAATAGAAAAAATATTCATCTGCCGAAGGGATGGGGGATATCATTGAAACCTGCCTGGGACCCTATTATTGTAGCTATGAAACCGCGTGAAGGGACGTTCGCTAATAATGCGCAAACCTGGGGAGTAACCGGCTTTAACATTGGTGAATGTGGTGTCCCTACAAATGTTATGGACGAAGAGTCTACTAACAAAAAGAAGTTTCGTCTGCCCGCCAATTTAATACATGATGGTAGCGAAGAAGTTGTTTCATTATTTCCCCAAGTTCGTAGCGGTAAATGTTTCAACGGATTTCAGGGGGCATACAAGGCTCACGTCTACGGCGAATATAAACACAATCTTATCAACCCCGCCAATGTCTACAGTGATGCCGGTTCTGCCGCACGCTTCTTTTATTGTGCTAGGGCATCTACGAGTGAACGAGACTTAGGTATGCCCCCACACTTACGAAATACACATCCTACCGTCAAGCCACTCGCGTTGATAAGGTATTTAGCTTTATTAACCAAAACCCCTACGAATGGCATAGTATTAGACCCATTCATGGGAAGCGGGACAATAGGTATGAGTGCCATTTTAGAAGGACGAGGATTTGTGGGCATTGAGATTAACAAGAAATTTTGTAAAACCGCTCGCCACCGTATCAATTGGGTTATTAAACGTCCTAAGCAGCTACAATTGCCTTCACCATCATTAACAGACAATCGCAATTCCTCAACGACCATCAAACAAGAACCATTACATACAGACAAATATCTCCCATTGTTTGCCATAACAAAATAGTAAGAGCAGTATGATAGGGATGTCGTTGAGACATCATGGCAAATCAGCGCCAAGAAAATATATGTTGCTCAAGTGTGACCCCCGCACAAATTGGTGCGGCTCAAATTGATTCCATCTATAAGAGATGCCACCCGCAAATTCGCCTTAATAGTACTAGACAAAAGCAAATAGTATAATATCTAAAAAAGGAGGGATATGGATACACAAAAGATTGCTGAGATTGTGGCATTACACGCGAAATGGCAGAACCATCAAATAAATGGACAACAAGCCGACTTACATGGTGTTGATTTGCGCGGGGCTGTTCTATGCCATGTCAATCTGCGCATGGCTATTTTTAGCTGGGCTAATTTACAAGGGGCTGATTTGCACGGCTCTAATTTAGAGTGGGCGGGTTTTAACAACGCCAATCTACGCAACGCCGATTTACATGAAGCTATTTTATGCGACGCTGATTTACGTGAGGCCAATCTTAATGACGCCAACCTATATCGCGTCAATTTACAAGGGGCTAATTTACGTTACACTAGTCTTAGCAGGGCCACTCTACGACGTGCCAATTTACGTGGGGCTACTTTACTGCGTGCTAACCTTATTGCCGCCGACTTACGATACGCCTGTCTAGTTAAGACGGAACTGTACATCGCTAACTTGGGAAGAGCTAGACTACAACATGCTAACCTACGCGACGCTAATTTATATAATGCAAATTTGTATGATGCTAGTTTATGCGAAGCCAAATTACAAAACGCCAATTTACACAAAGCCGACCTTCATATCGCCAGACTATGCAATGCTAATTTGCAAAATGCTGATTTACATGAGGCCATTCTTAATAACGCCGATTTAAGTAACGCTGATTTGAGCAACGCTAACTTGTGTAACGCCGATATGCGGGATGCCATTCTGATTAACGTTAACTTGTCCAATGCTAATTTAACCCATGTTGACTGGCGCGGGGCTGTTTTGGATAAGGTCATTTTAGATGGAGCCATTTTGGACGAAACTAATCAACTTCCTGTTTCGCTGAATGACATTCGTAAAGTGTCTTGACGGACAAAAAAGCGACCTATCTACAATCTGTGTGTAAAAAACGAAAAGAAACAATGGGATGGTCACGAATCTGGGGCTGTTGTTACACTGAGGACAAATATAGTATCTATCATTAAAAACACGACATTCCATAATCCGACACGATGAGACCAGAAGAAACAAAACAGTAGCTCATTGTGGGAAGGTAGGTCTAGCAATGTGCTTCCTCCTGAACGGTATAAATGTGAGCCGAATTTTTCGGGCTAAGCAAGAGCGGTATATAGACATAGTTAATAGGATAACCAAGTATTGTGTCGTTTCCCTATACTACATCCCATGAGGAGGGGCAATTAACAATGAAGAAGCGTTCGTATTGTACTGAAGAAATCCAAGATGAAGCTATTGTTTGTCATTACTGCGGGCGGGAACTAGTTAGTACGCAATCTCTCCAGGGTTCTTCTGCCATCCCAGATACTAAAGCACAGAAGACTTCTAATGCCAAGTTTCTTGTTAATATATCCGTAGCCTGTGGGATAATTGGCTTGATTGTCTTTGGGATACCTTTGGGGGCCGTTGCCCTAGCTTGTGGAGTTTCCGCCTTATCTATGGGAGAAAAAAAGGCAAGACTGGTATCATATTAGGAATACTTGATATTGTACTAGCAATAAGTATTCCTCTTTTTCTGCTTTTTTAAAATTTAGGATTAGCTGTCGCTCATTTTTAGGGTGGGTCTTTGGGGGAGGGCTATGGGCCGAGTATAGATGGTATCTAGAAAATCCATCAACCTCAAGACTTTCTGCGACGCTGACTTACAAAGAGACGACTTGCGTGAGAGTGACTTGTATAGCGAATCTTTATGCGCATTCTACAATAGCAGTCCCACAAGTGACAACAAAAAACAGCCACTGAGATTAGGTGGCTGTTTCGCTAACTCGTAACAGGATTATTTCTTCCCTGCTTATCCACGGGCCTTGCGACCTCGTCAATTAGCATCGCCCAGTAATTAGTACAAACGTTACTACTCTGCAGACTCCAACTGTTCGACCCCATCGGACCGACTAAGGAGTACGTCTCTCCACCAGTTTTCTGTCTACATACCCAACTAATCTTACGAACTAGTTGGTTCTCTACTTTTTCAAGAGACCGTAGGCGATTTTGTAACGTTCGTGAGAAGACTTTCGTTTTATACCTCACCCGATATAATAGGGCACTGGAATTACCAGTTAGACTTATGGACGTGCTTCTCAAGTGGTTACGTTTCTTTTGGAAACATAATGCCACACGCCCACTGTGATTTCGTCACCATTGTCCCCGTGCTCTTAACCACCAATTAAGACCACAGTTAAATTGGATATGGCTTTCGTGTCTCGCAACATTCCCACCATATTCCCCACCTTTCTTATTGCCATCACTGGCTCATTACGGGAACTCCCCGTAACCATCACTTATTTCTCCTCAGCAGATTCGCCCTCGGAGACTGGCAGTGTGGATACTCAGCCTTGCGTGCTCAAACCCCGTTTGATGGGGGTCGCCGTGTTCGTCACTCACGGCTTTATACTGGTTGCCCAGTTTATTTTAAGGACAGCACGCTGCCCGTTAGTATAATACTACATACTTGTAATTTGTCAAATTCGAGAGAAAACGAGCAACCTCGCAAGATATACTCTTCGCAGTAAACCAAGTTGTTTATAGAGCGCGAACCTTAATGACTGTTGGGTTATAGGCCCCGCGTTGAGCAAGAAACACTTGCGCTGACTCAAATTATTTAACAACCTCGGAGATTTTCTATGGATTAACGAATTTGCTCCGCCGTTCTCTACAAAACAACCTTTACGGTATATGTTCGTGTCTTCGCTTGTTGTGACATCACTCCCCCCTTCAGGCGGGCTTTCTGTATACCCGAATTATTTCGTGCTGCCTTCAGAGAATATTACTCAATGTCTGCATTGCATAAATTGGCCCCGTCCAAATTCGCGCTACGCCAATTAGACTCCATTAAATTAGCGTGTCTCATATCGCAATGCGAAAGATTTGCTTTTTGTAAGTCAACGTGAGATAGAAGAATGTATTTCAAACAGGCATTGGCCGCGTTGACGTTTCGCCAATTACTTTGAGAAAAACGGGCATAACATAGATTAGTCTCTTTTAAGAGCGCCGCTTGCAGATTTACGTCGATTCCAATTGATAGTTACAAATCGGCTTTATCCCAACAGATTCGAGACAAATCTACTTAGCATAAATCACCAGAACGCATATGCAACTATGTAAAATTAGAGCCACACAAATTAGATTGTCGCCAAACAGTGTTACATAAATCACTTTGTGATAAATCAGCAACCCGCCATCGTATGTTTTTTAATAAAGCATAGCTAAGATTGATTTGCCGCAATTGTAGTTGGTCTTGCGATAAACCGTCTAGAACAGGGAACCACCTCGTGTTTAATTGCCGCATGGCGTTAAATACTTCAACGCCGCGCTCACAAATAGCAGATAAAAGATTGTCCCCTATCAATCATTTACCTTCAGTTATTGCCATTAAAGAACAATACGTTATTGAGCCAACAAACATTACGCTGCATGATATTATACACACTGATACACGCTATCTTGCAATTCAATGGGCCGTTGTAACTTAAAAACCTTTATTGACACAATTTGCGTAGACCAACTTCATCTAAGACAACTCCATTTACGTTAATTCCTTCTATATCTGCCATCCAGATATTTGCGCCCAATAAACAAGTGTCGTTGATATTAACGTAACGCAAATTAGCCTTACACAAATAGGCATAAGCCATATTAGTGTGGTACAAAATAACGCTACGCAAATCGGCGCCAAACATACTAGTGTATCCTAAATCGGCTCCAGTTAGATTCGCATGGCGCAATTTAGCGTCATGTAATTTGGCATAGCGCAAATTGACGTTATGTAAATCCGCATAGTATAAATTGGCGCCATTTAAATTGATGCCGTATAGACTAACCCCGCATAAGGTGGCCTTGTTTAAAAGTGCCTTGCTTAAATCGGCCTTGTTTAATTTAGCCCCACGTAAATCTGCTCCGTTTAGATGTGCCCCATGTAAATTAGTTTCTCTTAAGTCGGTATTTCTTAAATCGGCACAATTTAAATTAGCCGAACGCCAAGTTGTTCCGCGCAAATCCATTCCGCGCAAATTGTAACAGTGTAAATCAGCACATTGCCCATCCGTTTCTTGAGCTAGCCATTTAACATGTAGCGCCTGAATTTCTGCAATTTCATCTTTATTTATGTCTTTAAGTGTACATATTCTCATGTCTTTTCTCTTTCATAAATGGTGCTATTTACATTTTGTTGCTAAAAATACTACTCGTTAAAATTTTCGTTCTTGTATAATTATACGTTTCGTTGTATCTATGAGTACAAATCGGTTTTACCCCAACGGCTTTGAGACAAATCTGCTTGACACAAATCATTAGAGCACATGTGGGTTTATCAAAGATTAGAGTTACACAAAATAATTTGTCGCCAAGTGACCCACATAAGTCACTTGGCGACAAATTGACAAACCGCTACTGCATGTCTATAGTGTAGTATTAGCTGAATAACTGTCCGTTCCTCGTCCTACGCATGTCCGTCCGCGAGAAATCAACGCCCTTAGTAATTGCCAGAACCATATATGTATCCGTCATATCAGCCATATCCACATTCGCATTCGTCATATCAGCTTTCTCCAGACATGCGGCATGTAAGTGAGAATTCTGTAGTTGCGCTTCACAAAGGTTGGCTTTCTGAAGATTGGCCCCTACTAGCCATATTCTTTGCATATTGGCCCTAGTAAAAACAGCCTGACCACAATTAGCACCTGTCATACGGGCATTGATAAGCGTCGCATCCGTGAAAACAGCCTGATAACAATTGACTGCTTCCATAGAAGCATCAGTAAGCACGGCGTTCGCAAAGGTAGCCCATCGTATATCAGCCGACGCCAAGTCAACTCGTGGCATTAACGCAAATGAAAAGTCACCCCCTCTTAAATCAGCGGCTCCCAAAGAAGCCCTCTCCCAGACGCTTCGGGAAGCAGGTGATTCTTGGATAACGGCGTGTGGTAATTGCGCCTTAGTAAAAACAGCACCTTGCAAAGAGCATCTTATTATCTTTATGTTGCGCATACGCCCCTCGGTAAAAATGGCTTTTTCCATATGTACCTCGTGCATATGAGCGTATTGCAACTGGCTACTACGTAAAGAAGTTTCACGTAAAATACATTTTTTCCAAACGGTATTGTCTAGGTTAACGTCGTCTAAACATGCACCCGTTAAGTCGGTTTGTTCAAAATGGGCGTATTGTAAATTACACCCTTTCAGGTTAGCACCAGACAAGTCCATTGCGCACATTAACGCTTTACGCAAGTCGACCTTATTAAGGCGAAAACCAGACATGTTGTAGTGAGAGAAATCAGCTCTCTCCCCTCCTTCCTTGCCCGCAAGCCACGATTGATGCTTTTGTATTTTAGCGGACAATTCCTCTTCTGTAATTGATAGTAACTTTGCCATCGTATCCTCCTATGTTTTCATCACTGAATAATCTAAATATATTTACTTAAGTCTCTCGTTTTTGTGTAATTATGCATTTCGTTCTTGTATAATTATACGTTTCGTTGTATCTATGGGCACAAATCGGCAAACCGCCACCGCATGTTTCACAATGAAGTATTAATCGAATATTCGTCCGTTCTTCACCTTACGCATGTCCGTCCGCCTAAAATCGACGCCATCAGTAATTGTTGAAATCATATACGTCTCCGTCATGTCAGCCATGTCCACATTCGCATTTGTCATATCGGCTTTATCCAGACACGCGGCATGTAAATGGGCGTTTTGTAATTGTGCTTCACGAAGGTTGGCTTTTTGAAGAGCAGCTTCTGTTAGCCATATTCTTTGCATGTTGGCCTTAGCAAAAATAGCCTGGTCACAACTGGCCCTTTCCATACGGGCGTTGACAAGCGTCGCGTTCGTGAAATTGGCCTGATAACAATTAACCGCCCCCATAGAAGCACCGGTAAGTACAGCATTTGCAAAGGTAGCCCACCGTATATCAGCCGACGCCAAATTGACTTGTGGCATTAACGCAAACGAAAAGTCACCCCCTCTTAAATCGGCAGACTCTAAAGAAGCCTTTTCCCAAACGCTTCGGGAAGCAGGTGATTCCTGGATAATGGCGTGTGGCAATTGCGCCTTAGTAAAAACAGCACCTTGCAAAGAACATTTTATTATCTTTATGTCGCGCATACTTCCTTCAATAAAAATGGCTTTTTCCATGTGTACCTTGTGCATATAAGCGTACTGTAACCGATTATTATGCAAAGAGGCCCCGCGTAAAATACATTCTTTCCAAATAGTATTGCCCAAGTTAGTGCCGTCCAAATACGCACCCGTTAAGTCGGTTTGTTCAAAATGGGCGTATTGTAAATTACACCCTCTCAAATCAGCGCCAGACAAGTCCGTTGCATATATTAATGCTTTACGCAAGTCGGCTTTATTAAAGTGAAAACCAGACATATTGTAGCGAGAGAAATTAGCCCTCTCTCCCTCTTTCTTGCCCGCGAGCCACAATCGATGTTTTTGTATTTTAGCGGACAATTCCCCTTCTGTAATTGATAACAACTTTGCCATCGTATCCTCCTGTGTTTTGTCACTGAATAATCTGAATAACCTAAATATATTTGCTTAAGTCTCTCGTTCTTATATGATTATACGTTTCGTTGTGTCTATGGACACAAATCTTTATCTAATAAATTTGCTGACCGGATTGTCTTGGAAAAGATAAAATACCATTGTTACCACACGTGCTGCACAACAATAACACTTATGATAAACCAGGTTTAGCAAATTGTTTTACACTCTTATTTCACAACCAGTCGGCTTGTCCCCTTGCACAACCAATAACCCATTAACCGCTGCCGCTCAAATACTTATTAAGTAGAAATCTGTACAACTACCTATCAAGTAAGGAACAACACAAAAATCAAAGCAAACATTTATGAAAGTGTTTTTCTCTATACGATTAGATTTTTTGTTATAATCATATGCATAAGTTATTATACTACATGCGCATGTGTATAATACATTATCTTAACAAGAAAGGGCCAATTGCTCAATACCTTGAAACACAATCACCAAAGGGGGAAAGAGGACTAATGTTACCACACGCAATAATGTTAGTGGGAGATATATCGGGGGCAAGACTAGACGCCCCTTTTTGCGATGCTTTTATTAAAGAAGTACGGGGAGTCGCAAAATGGACAGGTAGCTATTGGCAAACGACTCCCCGTAACGCACAACGATTTTTGTCTATCGCACAGAAACATTTCGCGGTTGAAGTCGTATAGAAAGAATGGAGTGATTCTTATCGTTTACGACAATTACAGACTGCCAAACAAGCAGCCCTAGAGCGTGAACGTACTGCTCTTAACACCCTTGATGCATGGCGGGCCGCCCATAAGGGTAGAGCCTCTCACTCTAGCTATTACATATGCGCTGATGTACGCAAAGCCTACGCTTTGGCACCTTCGCCAGAGGCAAGGGCCGCAATTGTTCGTATAATCTGGCAAAAAAATACCACCCCAGATATTATTGCAAATGTGGAAAGGATATTTGCGATGGGTTTACCGTGGTGTATAGGATACGCCGGCGATGTTATAGTAGACGCTCCCATTCCTCCAAAATGTCCTATCTGCGGCACCCCCCTTAAGACACAAACCAATGACTCCCATTACGCCTGCTGGGGCGGCCCCATCATTACATTTGCTGAATGTGCACATTGCCGTTTATTATGGGAAAGATATTAACAAATAAAATCAATCAATATGCCCCGCAACAGGTATTGATGTTTTCGGAAGAATACAAAATGATAGCCAGTATATTACAGATATACGCCTTGAACACAACTCATATCTGTGTCAATTATAATAGCATCTAACAATCTAGCGCCCTCCATATTAGTATCTGTCAATATGGTCTTAAACAGAGTCGCTCCCTGCAAACATGCGTTAGATAGATTCGCGTTAGATAGATTCGTTTCTTCTAAAACGGCGTATTTAAGATTAGCATGGCTTAGATTAGCATTTTGCAGTAAAGCATGTGGAAATACTGCCCGCGACAAATTAGCGTTGCGTAAATCCGTGTTTCTCATATCAGTGCCAATAAAATCGCTCCCATGCAAATAAGCACCTCTAAGATTTGCGTATAGCAATACAGCGCCATTCCAGTGTGTGCTGGGCATTTGCACCCCCTCGAAATTGGCATTTTGCAGATTTGCATGGTCCAACGTAACACCGTTCATGTTAGCCATACGAAAATCAAGATATTGCAAATGGGCTTCGGATAAAGAGGCATTACTGAAATTAGTCATATGTAACAAAGCGTTATTTAAACACGCGCCTGTGAGATTAGCTTCTGAAAAATTGGCTGCTGATAGATTTGTTTGGGCTAGGTTAGCAAGATACAATACAGATTGCTGGAAGTTGGCGCCTTGCAAATGCGAAAACTGTAAATTCACTTGCCCCAAAAAGGTGTTAAGTAAATTGGCGTTTCGTAACTTGCTTCTTAATAAGCAGCTGTATGTTAAATCAGCCCCTTCTAGGTTTATATCATCCCAATTGACCCCACGGACAGTAATTTGCCTTAGATATGGTCGCCACTTAATATTATCTGCACGCACGGCGTTAAAGTCTTCGACCCCGTATTTGCATATTGCGTTGGCTAATGCCTGCCCTTTCAGCCATTCCTGCCCAACGTGAAAAGGTGACTGCATACCAATTTCTCCTTTAATTATTACTGCTAAACAGTTTGCTTATACTCATAGAAAATAGACATCGCTTCTATCAGACGCGGGGCTGTAACCCGTAGCGGAGCGGAGGTCCCGCGTCTACATGCCATTGTTGGACAACCTTTTTACTCGAAGTGTTTCGCTCAGTGCGGAAGTCATCTGGTCATAACTTCAATTGACCAACTCCCCTCGGCCCTGACTACCAATATCAATGCTCCTTTTACCATTGATAAACTGCGGGCAACAATGACGGTTCCAGAGTAAGGGGCGAGTTCATTTATCAGAAGGTCTCTGCTGTTCCCGTAGCCCCAGACGACAAAATTGCCTCTCGTTTGACTAGCATCTACTTTGAGTAAATCGGGTCTGCCCGTTCCTGTCATGTTGTACCCCAATATCACGTCATCCCCCTTGCCGTCAAATGTGCCAGGGATGCCAACTCTGCGAATTCGCTCGTATAGGGGGAAAATTTGGATTTCCCATTGTCCTCTGCCTTCAATCTGAAAGCGAGCAGTTTCTTCATAGTCAAGGAAATCCAAAGGGCGTGTACCTTCATACTCGCCGATAGTGTTCACTAAAAGGTCTATCTTTTCACCATCGGCCCCATAGTTCCATACAACAAAATTGCCGCTTCCGCTATACATGATATGGGCAAGGGCAGGGCCATCCCATTTCTGTATGTCTACAACTGAGTCGCCTGTGCCAGAGAGAATGATGGGCGCTGGCGTAGGCGTAGAGGTTGCCGTTGGGCGTGGCATATTTGTTGGCCTCGGAGTGTTGGTCGGTTTCGGTGTATTCGTAGGTAGAGGCGTGTTAGTAGATAGAGGCGTGTTAGTAGGTAGAGGCGTGTTAGTAGGTAGAGGCGTGTTAGTAGGTAGAGGCGTGTTAGTAGGGGTATCTGTAGGTATTGTTGTTGTTAGGGTAGTCGCAACTATCAAGAATGTGCTGACAGATAGAATCGCTATAAGCAAAATAATGATGGGGCGAAAAGCACCGATAAAACTCTTGTTGACAGAACTCTTGTCAACAAAACTTTTGCCGGTGGAATTCTTGTCGGCAGAATTTTTGTCGGCAGAACTCTTGTCAATAGTATTCATTTCGTTTTCCTCCTGGGAATAATTGTTGTTTCAAGTACTGTGAAAGCAAAATAATTGTCTCAACATTGGCTAGTCTTGCGAGTGTACCATTTAATGGCTGCAGTAGGAGATGCTCCCCATTAACCACATATAATTCGCTGATTGATAGAGGTGTGCGCCCATTATCTCCCTTTATCTCGTTATGGCGTTCATAAGTTGCATAGGAGTTACATTTGTCATTGAGAAATCTACTCGTCGTAAATCAGCACCAGTAAATATAGCGTATTCCAGGTCTGCTTCGTCGAAGTTTGTTCCTTCGCTAGCATCAATTCCGCTTAAATTGGCCCTGCGCAAATCGGCTCCTTCAAAAAGGGCCCACCGCACATCAGCTCCTTGTAGATTAGCATTATAAAGGTTGGCGTATCGTATGTCGCATTGAGTTAAATCGCACTGATTTAATAAGGCCCTGCTTAAATTAGCCTCCATTAAATCAGCCTCACGCAGGCAGCTATTAACAAGGTGAACCTCTTTCATGTCGGCATAATACAAGATTGCGTGGGATAAATTACTATTAGTTAAATCGGCCCCCACCAAACGAATATGGCCTAAATAAGCGTGTTGTAGGTTGATACCTCTTAGTATTTGTTTTGACAAATCAGTGTTTTCTAACACTATGGGCCATTCAGGATGTTGTGCCCTCATTTGGTTAAACGCCAATACTCCTTGCTCCATAATAGCACCACCCAACGCTCGTCCTTTTAGCCATTGTCCTTTGCTATTTTTAAATACATTTTTCATTCCAACCTCCTTTTGAGGGCAATCACGATTGTTATATTATACGCTATCAAGCGATGGATAGTATAATATCGTGTAGCCAAACATCGCCACAATCCTACGAGCAATATATATACTATGATGAAGTCGCCATAGAGCAATTGCGAGTGCGTAAATTATTAGTAAGAGTTGGTGCAAGGTGCACATTCACGCGGTCGTTATTTAGAGAAGCCCCTGCACGTGCAGCGAACGAATCAGGAATTCTGCGACTTGGGCCAGCGAAGCTTTCTTGTTATGGCGTTGTGGGCTATGGGGTATCAAATTGGAGCCGTGTGAAGATTTTGCTGAATGCGAGTCTGTTGGCACGAGACGCTACAATGAACATAATCAGAATGGGAACAAGAAATGCGATTTTTCAGGGTAAGCAGTATAATTTTAGGATTATTCAATTAGGACAAAAGGAGCTACGTGATGGCACAAAAAACGATTGCTGAGATGTTGACGGGGACCAAAAAACCAACGAGGGGTGATATAGGGGTTATTTGCACGATTACGCTAGACACTGGAGATGGCACGGGGGTAACTGAAATAGAAGCCCCAATTATCAACGCGGTAAACCCTACGCACGAAATCAATATGGGCACATTAACCCCCGCGCAATACTACGCTATTGTGACGGATATAAGAAAGGGATTAGCCAAGCCAAGCCCTACTCTTACACAGCAGGACTATCTTTTAGTAGAAGCGGGATTAAGGCGCGCAGGAGTAACACGCCCCTCCAGCGTACTTAATAAGTTAATCGAGGCTGGTTTTATGGGTATCCCAACAGTAGACGGCCTACTAGATGCTATTACCTTAACCTGTGATGGTATGAATACAGTAGGGGTAGAAGCATACAAAGCGCCGTTTTTCGATGCTGCTATGATGACTCTGGGAGCAGAGGGAGAAAAAGGCATAAGAAAGGTGATGGCCTGGTGTGAAAAGTATGGAAGCCAGGCTAATGATTTGAGTGGAAAAACTGCTGACATAGAATTACTAACGGAGTGCATTGCAAACAACCAACCGATAATGTCAACGGTAGAAACAGATGACACTGTGCTTGTCAACATTACTACTGGGGAGATTACCCCCGATGACCCTCGCCTTATTAAGGCGGCCTTAGATTTACTTCAGTAAATATTGGTAACATCTTTTACTAAATCGCAAACAGATTATACTATTACTAGTTAGTAAAAGCAGGAAACATGAAGCAATGTAAAATTGTCTGGGCAAGTATAATCAATCAGCATTCTCATTTACCACAAGAGATACAATTAAACCTGTTTCAATGGATGATAATGACAGGATGGTACAACCGTGGGGCAGAACAATGTGGCGTGTTTGAGTGGTTATACGGTATTAGCGCACGTAATGCACAAAACTACAGTTTCGAATATGGGTTCAAAAGTTATCAAGATGTTCTACAAATTTTGCCGCGTGCCTTTGCGAGGATGATAACAGATAGTCACCCCCCCGCCTCCGTGTTAAATTGGCGGGAACAACTACATGTAGGGATGAAAGAACCACACAAAATGTTAGCACTATACGATGAAAAATATACGTTGTCTGACGCAGACTTGCTAATGTTGTTCGGCTATACTGGGAGCACCTTACAAACACAACTTAATGTCCAACAGCCAGAAGCCAATCTTATCCAATCCGTTTTGCTAACACCGGCCTTTAATGGCTGGCAAATAAGAATAAATTATGGAATCCCCAATGACCTCAGCACATGGCACGAATATCTATTACCAGTTCGCACTATGTCAGTCGCTGCTGCTGTACAACAAGCCATTGAAAAGCTAGCGACATTGTAAATCAGTATACTCTCTCGTCACGAATGGCTGTTGGACAAACCATTTGTGACGAGAAAGTATTATTTTCTTATTTTGATAAGGCAGTATCGGCAGTGGGCTGGCGCTACTTTTTATCTTGAATCGCCCCAAGCGAAAGAACCATCTCTAAATCCTTATCGCTTATAATGGCATGAGTTATATTGGCACCCTTTAGCTCTGTGTTTCCCCAATTCATCCCCATTAAATTAGCGCCTTGTAACTGTGCGCCACAAAAACTACCCCCCCTAACATCTGAATTGCGTAAATTAGCCCTGTACAAATTGGCGCCATTAAAAGTAGCACTAAAAAAATGTCCACCAGACAGATTGGCTTCGCGTAAATCAGCGCCAATGAAAGTAGCGGAAAAAAAAGTGCCTACAGATAAATTAGCTCCACGCAAATCAGCGTCGTTAAAATCCGTGTATGGCGCAAAAACCCCACACAGATTAGCACGATAAAAACATACGCGCGTCATTATAGCGCATAGCAAGCTACTATCTGCCAAGTTTGCTCTACTTAAGTCAGACCCATAAAAATCAGCATGAGAAATCGTCGCTTCCTGTAAATCAGCGTGCATTAAATGTGATTGCCTGAATATTGTCTTTGTTAAATTAGCCTCTCGAAGACACGCATTATCTAAATATGCTTGAGATAAATCCGATTGTGACATGTCAACATTTGCCAGATTTATCCCGTTCCAAATAACACCATTATTCCTGGTCGCGCGCAAAACAGGTTGCCAATCTGGATTATTTATCCTTACATCGGCAAAAAACTCTACCCCGTATTTCTTTATCGCGTCAGCAAGACTTTGTCCGAATAACCAATGTCCCGACAAATCCTGTAGATTATTTACCATTGCTATCACCCCCTCCAGTAACATATTTAATATGTTACTGTTTCCTGTTAAAAAGGTTTACCCCTTTATCGATAATCACATCATCAAGCGTAGCCCCATTAAAATTAGCCCCCCGCAATCTAGCGCCGCGCAAATCAGTATGAAATAGTTTTACGCTTTGCATACAGGCATAACGCAAATTACAATGCCGCATATCGGCTCCAGATAAATCTAAGAATGACAAATTGGCACCTTCTAAATTACTATTGCGAAAAATTATGGGAGGAATACTAATCGCCACTTGACAATCTTCATCGCTACTTAGTGTCACCCCGTATTGCGCAGTCCATTGCAGACCATTTCGTTTTATGTATGCGCCCGATAAATCGGCTCGCCTTAAATTAGTGTTACTAAAATCCACACTGTATAGATTAGCGAACTTCAACAAAGCCCCATCCATTTTGGAATGTTGAATGAAACACCCACATAGATTTGCCGACCGCAAATCTACACCTCTCCCATCAACATACTGCAAAATAGCGTTATGCAAGTTGCATTGACGTAGTTTTGCAGATATTAAACAACTATTATTTAATTGGCTACAACTTAAATTGCTTTGCCGCAAATCAGCATTGATTAGTTGAATGCTTCGCAAATCAACACCTACAGGCCAACGTGTCTTTTGCAAATTAGGCGTCCAATGCGGAAATTGCAAACGCGCCATGTTAAACGCCAATACACCATGTTGTATAATGGCATTTGCAAGAGACTGCTTAATCAGCCAATTCCCCGCTTCATCTTTAAAAAGTACGTCATATTGATTATGTGACGATTGCAATTTCTGCTGCAACATAGACAATGCACGCTCATAACTAAACATCGCTATATTCCCTCCTGATTGTCCGTGAATCACGCGAGGAACTCAATGTGCAATACGTAATCAAGTTCCTAGTCTGTCTACATAATTTAAGATTTATAGTTGCTCGCGCCAATATCATTTTGATATTTTTTGTTATGACCTATATCCCATTTGCTATCTTTTATAAGCAATTTCTCTAAAATGGCATTTATATAAAGACGCCCCTCGGTAAAAAGAATTAAGACTTAATCACTCCATCAAGATTGGCACTTTGTAGATTTACCTCATCGAATTGTGCGAACCTTAAGTCTGCATAGCGTAAGTCAGCGTCCTGCATAGAAGTGTCCAGTATATTAGCGTATTGTAAATTAGCGTATTGTAGATTGGCTCCCGTAAGAACAGCATATTGAAGCCGCACTTTTGTTAGAACAGCCCCTTGTAAGTTTGCCTTATTTAAAATTGAACCGGACATTTGTGATGCACTCAAATCCGCATTTATCAGACTTGCCCCTTCCAATCTGGATACATTAAGGTCGGCATTTCTGAAAACAGATTCCTGCATTTGCGCTCGTGAGAAATTACTTATCCACGCTATAATCCCTACAGCCTGTGCTTGTCTCAAATCTGTTTTTACCCAATTAGACAATTCTGCCCGCATGTGAGACAATATAGATGCACGCATATCAGCGCCACTAAAATCTGCACTTGGAGCATAGGCGTTTGATAGATTTGCTCTTTGTAGTTTAGTACAGCGAAAATCAGTCTCAGATGCTTGCACTCTTTGACAATTGGCTCCCGTTAAATTGGCATTTATTAGGTTTGCACCCTGTATTTGCGTCATGTATAAACGTGACTCTCGCAAATCAGCGTTGTTTAAGTTTGCACATTGCAGATTAGTACCAGCAAAGTTCACACGTCGCAATATAGCGTTATGAAGGTCTACATGCAAAAGATAACGTCCTTTGAAATCAACGCCACTTAAATCTGGGGACCATTGTGGATACTCTTGTCTTATTTTATTAAACAAGCGAAGTCCCATGTGATTATCGTTGGCACAAATAATATCAAACAATCTTGCCCCAGTTAGCCACGCCCCGTCAGCGTAAAATGGATTATTCATCATCTACTCCTTTACACACAAAAAATCGACAAACGTCTTTAAGTTTGACCGAGGCGAATAAAAAATAGTATGAGGAAATACAACTGCTATTAACTGAAATAATTGTAATACAGGGTCTCTACTCCTAACAAACATCACTTCTTCTACAGAAACAGCATCAACAACAATAAGTGGAGCAGTTGAAGGGCCTGCTGTTACAATCCCACGAGAAGGTGTGTAAATAAATGGGGAAGAAGATATGCTTCTGGATTTTTTGACGAAAGGGCAAAAAAATTCTGTTAACCGCTGGCTTACTTCAACTGTGTTTATGGGCTGTCCTGTTAACGAAAAGAAAGTAGGAGCATTATTTATATTGGGCACGACATTCCTCATGTTTATATTGCAATGATTAGCTTCTTAATTATTATACCGCCAATACATCAGCATGTATAATAAGATAAGCAATAGTAACTTTCACCAAAAAACCATCAGCCTCAAAGGCTTATTGTGCTTATCAATATAACGAATACGAGAAAGGGTTAAAATGAAAAAGGCAATCGCTCTTAAATCTTTGAAAATATCTTATATTCTTGTCGTTTGCGACGAACAAGGTAGAGAAGTTAATGTAAATAAAATGTTAAACAAACACACTATAGACAGCAATTCTATTCCGCTACCATTGCGAAAGCAAATACAAGACTTCATACTTAAACGCGAAAATGCGTGTCATTGTGTGCCAGTCTTAATTGCAAAGGAATAATGACAAACAAACCCCAATTTGTGCATCGCTAACAATCGCGGCCTATCGCAAACACAATTTGTATTTGTCATTCAACACAATATCTGGAAACCAAAATGAAAAATAAACCGCATTTGGTCTACAAAAAGATTAGCGATTATCATTCCAAACAATAGAGTGATAAACGAATTGCTGGAAAATAACCATAATCTATTTGGCGAGCAAGACCAAACAATTATCAATTATTTTCTGTCTTACGCTAAAAGTTACGAACAATGGGTAAAGGGCGAAATACCCTATCGAGATGTTACGCGATTTTCTATTAGCTTCAAACATTTAGCCACGGCATTGCATACATAGTAAAATACTACAAATCCTAAAGAACAACTGTAAGACTGGATACTCGACAAGGTAAAGACAGACACAATGAAAGCAATCGTAAAATTCAAATTGGGGAAACGCGGTGGCGCGATTTCGTTCTGCGACCAAACATTAGTCGTGCCGGATAGAAACTGGCAGCCGCCCCCCAATCCTAGTGAAATGTATGAAGTAGAAAGCGAGGCAAAACACGGGCACTCTGTTATTTATGTACGACCAATTAGTGAGGTTCTTTGTTATACTGGAAGGGGATGGAACGACGACCGCCCTTTCGATAGTTATGGCAGTTATAGACAAATAGCGCACAAGAAAATAGGCGAATATCTTTTATTTGGATATGCTCATTTTTCTGGCCGCACAACGCGCGTCCCCTCCGTAGCATTCTGGATGGCATATGATGGGAAAGCATTAGTAGAGTTACCAACGTATGCTACTAACAAGAGAGAAATTGCTAAGATATTAAGAGCAGCACCTTCAACAAAATCATCATGTACACCGAAAGGTATAATTACGGGGGCTAATCGCTTCAAAGACATTACAAGAATTAGGCCGTGGGTGATAGAACTTTTACGCCGTTATATTCCGGAAGGAGGCGATATTATTGCTCTCGGAAGGAACAACACAATTGCTGTGCGAACGCTACAAGACATTAAGTTAGTGCAGTATGGGGTTCATCCTGATGATAGTATTAAAATAAAAACAATCACATCATACGACCTACTACACAGTGGAATGTCCGTATATGTTCCCGTGGGTCTACAAGAAAAACTGGCAGCAGATGGAGTTTGCTGGTGTAACGTTTTGTTGTCCAGTGCTACTGAAGAACATCGCAAAATGATTTCGGAATGGATAGGAAAATAAACAGAATGACGTAATTATTCATCGCCATATTAACGGAGCGATAACATGGCATATCAACAATATCGACTTATTGCGCGAGAGGAAACAGAAAGTATACAGAACTTTTCGTTTCGTACCTGGCGCATAATTGAAGAAGTAGCGTCCCTCAATGGAAGTATTTGGGACAAGCAAATACCGCAGAAAATAGTTGTACCGAGGGAGCAGGCTAATAATAGCGTTCTTGTTCGCAAACTGCGACATATGGTAAAGGACCCGATGGCTTGTATCTATGGGGTGTTATTGATAGTACATAAATTACCTTATCAAGTATATTATTGCTGGGACTATGACAGAAAATACGCTGCTTTTTTCTGCCCCACACCCTTAGTTTGGAACAGGCCATCGCAAAAACAATATTGGAGAATTGTGCGTAATATACACGAGGACAGTTGGATATTCGCATTCCGTATATGGCGGATAATTAGCAATATGGCAGAACAGAACTCCCTAACTTGGAAAAAAGACTTACCTCTTATCACACTCACAGAACAAAATCATATTTGCCATGCCTTTTTTTGTACACAATTAAGGCAAATGATAGAAGACGAATCTGCCGCTGTTTATGTTGCCCCGTTTCATGGGTTAGATTCACCGATATACATGTATTACTGTTGGGATGAACCAAGAACACAAGCAGCTTTTTATGCGCCAGCCCCTTTATTTATACCCGATGCCAAATACATCGAAGGCGGATAATAAAAAAACTTTTTGTTTCGCATCATCTATATACACAGAAAGCGACTTAGACACCAAAAACACCATACGGTAATTTCACGATAAAGAAATAGACGAAGTAGGATAATTGTCTGGTATCACATTAACGGAGTAATGAAATGTCACATCAACAATATCGGCTCATCACGCGAGAGGAAATGGAAAGCAAGCAAGACTTTTCGTTTCGTACTTGGCGTGTAATTGAAAAAATGGCGGAAATCAATGGCTACGTTTGGGATAAGCAAGTACCACAAGAAGAAGTCGCCCCAAGAGGACGAACTTGTAACAATACTTTCGCTCGTAAATTGCGACGCATGATAAAAGACCCGATGGCCTGCGTATATAGAATATTATTGGTATCTCACGATTTGTCTCGCCAAGCGTATTATTGCTGGGACCACAACAGGGAACATGCCGCCATCTTTTGCCCACCGCCTTTATCATGGAGTAAATCATGATATTCAGGTCTTGAGGCTACCTTGATAATTCACCTGCGTCAAAAACACACAGTTCATACATGGCGTCGCCTAGACACATACGATTAGTCATTGTTATAATACAAAAAAATGAGCGAAATTCTATAATAACTTAAAAAAGTATATAGTATTGTACAATTCACCCCACAGAAACCCACGGAGGCTGTGGTAAAGGACAAGAAACTAATAAGGCAACTTATTGACAGTGGGGCATTAGTGCGCCAATGGCTATTTTAAACAAAATACTTATATAACACGTATACATCGTCATTTACAATGCAAGGGAATAACTAATGCCCCAGCCAATAACATTACAATCGCTACAGTCATACAAAACACATTTTCATTTTGACTTGCCATACCCCACGAAATTTAAACAAGCTTTGGATGCAATTGCTGCACACGGCGGTATTTCTTTTATAGTAGGTGGTGTGCCGCGCGACCTAGTTTATACTGCTCTAACTAAGATTTCCACAGTCCAAAAGGACTTTGACGTAGAAGTATATAATATCCCCTTATTGCAACTAAAAGAGATATTGAGCGGCATAAGCTCTACAACATTGCAACCCAAACCCTATCCTGTATGCAAATTCTTTTACAAAAAACATACAGAGCCTGTTGACTTTGCCATACCTCGCGTCGACATACAACAAGATGTGGGGCATAATTGCAACATGGACGTTGTCCCCAATGTCTATATGCACCCATGTCAAGCAGTGCAACGACGAGACCTTACTGTCAATGCCGCGATGCTGCATTATCCTAGCGGTATCATCTATGATTTCTCAAGACGCTTTATACATGATATAACAAACCGCATAGCAGATTGCGTATCTCCTACCAATTTTAGCGATGATTTACTACGTTGTTATCGTGTTGCACAGATAAGCGCCCGACTGGATTTAACAATTGCGCAACGACTATACACTATCGCTTATGACAAAAGAAAGTACGCGAAGTTAATGACCCCAGCGCGCACCGTGCAGGAAATCCTAAAGTTGGTTTTTAAGGGGCGCAACATTGCGACTGGTTTGACATACTTAGTGGAAACCCAATGGATAGATGCTATAAATATCGGCAGCCACGGACCATTGGTTGATGTAAAATACTGGAAGGAAAATCACATTATCCATCATATTAGCAGCATGACACGTATAGCAGACGCTAATCAAGTGTCTGCCGAAATACGGGGGTATATGGTGTTGGCTATGATGTCGTATAATATTCCTAATCCAATGTCAGCATATATGGGGATACAGTTTTCTAAACATGACGCAATGACCGTACAAAACATTATTACGTCTATTCACGCTTTGCGTAACGCCACGAGTTCATACGATGTGCGGAAAGTGGCTGCCAAAAGCGTGATTAACATTCCATTACTAATTACACTTATACAACCATTTATACCTCAATCTGAGTATACCAAATTACGCTATTTGCAACAAAACACAAACACGACAAATACGACGCCGTTATTGATAGGCCGTGATTTAGTGCCCCGTTACATGCGTGGTGGGCCTTTAGTGGGACAAATACTACGTGAAGCATACGACCTACAACTACACGAGGCTCTTACAACCAAACAACAAGCAATAGAATGGGCCATCAAGCAATACCATTTATCTACATAGCCTTAATTCAACATAATACTGTGATAGAGAGCCATGATTAGTAATTCACTTCGCTGTGGAGATTGCCTACAAGAGCTATTACATTTAGAAGACAATAGTATAGACCTTACCGTAACCTCACCGCCATATAACGTTAATCTAGGGCAAAACAATCATAATTCGCGCGGATATGATAGCATAGTTGATAACCGGCCACACGAGCAATATATTGCGTGGTTACACAAAGTGTTTTTACTCATATATAAGAAAACAAGAAATGGCGGGCGGTGCGCTATCAACATAGGCAATGCCAAAAACGGCGCGATAACTACCGCTACTGACATTGCTTATATCATGCAACACACCATAGGATGGTTGCCCATGACTACTATTGTGTGGCATAAAACACAAGTAAATAACCGCACCGCATGGGGGTCTTTTCAGTCCCCATCTGCGCCTTCATTCCCAACCCCTTTCGAATATATCTTTGTGTTTGCTAAGAATAGCCGTAAATTGCAATACAAAGGGGAGACCGATTTGCACAAAGAGGAATTTGTCAAATGGTCTTTAAGTATGTGGACTTTTCCAGGAGAATCACAAAAACAATGGCACCCTGCCCCTTTCCCAGAACAATTACCTGAACGGTTAATAAAAATGCTAACGTGGCGACATGCTTTAGTGGCTGACCCTTTTGCGGGAACAGGGACAACATTGCGCGTGGCCCAACGATTGGATAGGCGTTACTGGGACTGTGACATCAGCAAGGAATACGTAAAGCGTGCAAGGGTATTATTGCAGCAACCGTATCAACAAAAGTTACTGTAGGACAATCACAACAGACAATTACATCACTTATTAAAAACATGGTGCCTGCGATGGGCGATGAGGGTTGTTGAATGTTTTAACAAGAGTATCACAGAAAGAAAAAACTATGCCATCAGAAGAGATTGTTGCTTCTGATTCTTCTGTAAATAGTAAACAAAATGTCCAGATGCTTTCGCAATATGGTAATATTTGTTATTACGCGACATGTATAACAACTGCGACCCCGCAGTGTTTTGTTTTCCATCTTTATACATATCTGTATATAACTGTAGTTGTTTGAGGGGCAACATTCCAAAGTCATCTACAATTAGTACTCCCTGCTGCTGCAACAGGGTGAGCCACCAAGAAGACAACTCAAAGACTCGTTTGACGGTAAATGTTTCTTGAGATAATGGTGTTGCAAAAGCAGGGTTATCCCCTATCGCTCTTGTTACCTCAATGCGGTTTGAGATGTATCGTACTCCAGTAATAGTGGGGTCTAGTTGTGATAATAAAAACGATATTTTGGCAGCGAAGTTCTTATCTCGCTTTATATGCCTTATTGTTTCTGTTGTCCATCGTTTGCGGTCGGACAATGCACTCACACACTGAACACCTCTCGCCATTGTAACGATACGCCCCGCTAATTCATTATTGAATTGCGCAGCAACTGATATAAACAATGCGTTTGCCCGTGTCATTTTCTGTAATCGCCGTGCAGCGCGAATATAAGATGAATCACACTTCCAAGATGTTGTACCTTTATAATTCTGTCGTTCAAGAATTTCATGCCACCTTCGCTTACGATATACCATTAAGTACTCCGACAAAATCTCTGTATTCGTTGTTGTGAAGGCGTAATGGTAAATATGTTCGTTAAGCGTAAAATCAATTCCTATCGTGGTCGGGGACGAGACCAATGATTGGTCTTGAAATGGCTGTATCTGGTTTAAAAGCCATGTGCTATCTATCATACTTGTTGACTCGACTATCATGTCACACATTAATCGGATAGCGCGTATTAAATTACTTTTACCCGAATTGGGCTTACCAAACACCCCCACGACTCGTGGATAATCAGATGGCGCAAAAAAGGAGAAGGGCATTTTATCTTGGGGGACAAAAAGTAACACACAGTCTACAAACGATCGAAAATTTACAACATGCAATTTAATTAGCATTTCTCTCCTCTAAAAAATTCTAGTCAGGACGGGCGGACTTGAACCGCCGATGTCGTACCCCCTAAGCACGCGAATTTCCACTATTCTACACTCTGATGTCCATTGATGAATAGTATAGGACTTAGGCCCCACACAAACAAGATGTCTGGCCTATTAGTCCACCCAAGAGATAAAAATACAAAAAAGTCGCTAACCAGACACGTTAGCGACGTTATAGATTTAGTTTCCGTACCGCAATTCCTCGCGTTAGAAACGTATCCCCGCACCTTTCGGCACGGACTATAATATGACTGCCTTTTTTAGAGAGTGGCATTTCTCTCTTTCGATGCCCTTACTCTGCAAGTATCATCCGCTGCGACAATGCCTTGCCGCTATGCTTAAATACTTACAAAACCTGTATTATCTTGCGGATAATCCAAGCTCTTGATTCCTTTCGGTCAAGACTTAAGTCACTTTTCTAGACATCGAGGAGTAGTCTTTGCTAACAGATTCGAACTGTTAATGACCATATAAAGTCACAGCCTTTGTCCTATCACAACGTGCTACTCCTGTCGTTTCATTAACCTTTCGGCCAACAAAATGCGACACGTTGCATGACATTCGTTCTGCGAAACGAATAATCGAGTTTTCAAGATTGTGGGTACTTCTCCTATTGGTATTTCCCCTCAACCTCTCAACTTGCCGGACGCTGTTGATTGCAAGTCTTCAACTATTCCGACTACCCTTTGGGCTCCTCTTTCACGAGTAGCTGTGTGTAAGTTCGTTTAGCTTCACGAACACAACGTAGGCCAGTGTCACCCACCTACTTTGCTTTCCACTCTCGTTTGGGATTATCTCCACCTGGATGAAGAATCTGCCCTCGGCTTGCCTCGGTTGACCATTACTGGCGATGGAACGATAGGTGACTTTCCACCTTTTCACTAATTGCTTAGCGTTATCTGGGCGAGGCCCCATACTCCATTTACCTTATATAAATCAATGCTCCTTAATAACCGAATAATAATTTTGTGTAGACCGGATTGGACTCGAACCAATAACATCCACCTTATAAGAGTGGCGCTCTAACCATTGGGCTACCGGTCTAGAAAATTACACCTGGGTATACCTTTTGGTGTTTGTATCATACCAAACACCGAGAATTTGTCAAGTCATATTTTGTATTATATCGTCACGTTTTGTTTTATCTTACCTTACCTTACCTTACCTTACCTTACCTTATAAATATCAAAGATAAGATGTCACAAACGGATTTGATACCCGTCGCTCCCGCTGGCAACATGTTAACCATGTAATTGGTTTATTGACAAATCATACCAAGACGATATAATATGTATATGGAAAAAGAAATGAACGCACAGACAATGTATAAGTTATCTCTCTTGTGTGATTAAATTGGCTCTTTTGAGAGAACTTTGCGCGCGTAAGGCCAACTCAAAAGAGTTGGCCTTATGTTTTCTATGCGGGTGTGGCGGAATGGCAGACGCCGGAGACTTAAAATCTCTTGCTTGAGAAAGCGTGTGGGTTCAACTCCCACCATCCGCACAAAGATAATACTAAGACAGTATCAGCGAGATAGTTAAGCGATAAGGCGACTGTCTGTAAGACGGTCATCCGTGGGTTCGACTCCCACTCTCGCATCTTATAGCCTTATGGCGGAATGGCAGACGCGGAGGTCTCAAAAACCTTTGCTTGCAAAAGCGTGTGGGTTCGACTCCCACTAAGGCTACTCAACACTCGCTGTGACCGCAGGCGTAGCAACGCTGGCAGCCCTCGGTGTAAACCATAGTAGCCTGCCCGCAAACGGGGCAAAGGTCGCCGATAGGAAAGGGACTCGCCTGTGGTTGGGATTGTTCTGAATTAGCAGATGATACTTCTCCGTCGGATTCTGTTATTTCTGCCAGATAGCCATTGAGCGCGTGGGCCACACCATCAGGTAAACTAAGGACACGGTTATGTCCAAACCCCAGGGGGCGTCCTCCGCCAATTCCCCCCAGTTGCACTATAACTTCCTCAAGCCGGCGTTGCGGTTCCAATGGCGAAGGAAGACGCAGAATGAGGGACATCAGACGACCAATAGCCTCTGCCATAGCTGCCGTCTCGGAGCCAGCTTTAGATACGTTAAGGAAGACTTCAAAAGGTTGCTGGTCCCCATTGCTGTTCACGGTAACAAAGGCAGTGCCAACAGGTGTGGGCATCCGGTAGGTGCGTCCTGTCAGACGGCGGGGGCGCGGGCGGATGGCCGGCCCTTCCCACGGTTGGAGCGGCGCGGGTTGTGGCGCGTTGCCGCCATCTTTTTGCTGTCGCGTGGCTTTCGTCTCCAGCACTTCGTGCTCGCGCGAGCCAGCGACGTAGACGGTGAGTCCTTTGCAGCCCAGTCGCCAGGCCAAGTGAAAAGCATTCGCAATGTCTGTCGGTGTGGCTGTAGCTGGGAAGTTGATGGTCTTGCTGATGCTGGCGTCGGTGAATGCCTGGAGTGCAGCCTGCATTCGAATGTGCCCCTCGGCAGGTACATCGTTAGCTGTGACAAACACTTTGCGAAGCGTGTCAGGAACTTCTTTCACGGTTTGACAACTACCAGTCAGAAGCACTTGTTGGAAGATGGTTTCCTGCGCGTCAATACTCAGTCCTTCCTCTTCTAAGGCTTTAGCAAAAGACGGGCTGAGATAGTGCAGAGCAATCTTTTCCTCAGCCTCATGGACGTAGCGGGTGTAAGCTAGAGCGAAAGCCGGTTCGCAACCGTACCCTTCTGCACCGGCAATGGTAGCGATAGTGCCAGTAGGTGCGATAGTCAATTGAGTAGCGTTACGGATACCATGTTCGCAGATGCTCTCGCGTAGCGCGGACCAGTCCAAAGCGGGCCGTCCCCAGAGGGGACGCGGGCCTGTTCCTAACCACTGCGGCCACTGTGGTGGCTGCCAAGTCAGATTTTGTGGGTCATAACGGCTTCCTGCGATGGCTGGGAAAGAACCACGCTGTTCGGCAAGCGTGACGCTAGCCTGCATGGCGTGGTAACGAACAAATTCCATAACCTGAGCAGCGACTTCCTGCGCGTCTTGGCTACCGTAACGGAGGCGCAGGTGATAGAGCAAGTCTGCCAAACCCATGATACCCAGTCCAATACGGCGGGTGCGTTGCGCGGCTGCACGTAGCTGGGGCACAGCAGGCACGTAGGCGTTGGCGGAAACCACATCATCTAAGAGGCGCGTGGCGAGGTGGACTGTCTCTGCCAGTTTGTCCCAATCTATGCCAGGGTCGCCATCCATCGTGCTGGTGAGGTGGCGGGCTAAGTTCACTGACCCCAAACAGCAATTCTCATAAGGTAATAGGAATTGTTCACCGCAGGGATTTGTACTCTCATAACGTCCCAAATTAGGGACGGGATTATCACGTTGAGCGGTGTCCAGGAAGAGCATTCCTGGCTCGCCATTGCGCCATGCTTGTTGAACGATTTTATTGAACAGGTCCCGTGCACGCACAGGCTGGTAAAATTTGAGAGGAATATCTGCAGCCTCAGCCTCTTCTAACGTGCCGTAAAAGTCGCGGTAGGCAGGGTCTGTCACATCGGGGAACTTTAGTGTCCATTCCTCATCCGCCTCTACGGCGGCCATGAAGTCGTCTAATATCCCAACGGAGATGTTAAAATTGGTGATAGCGTCTTCAGATGTTTTGCAGGTGATAAATTCAGCGATGTCAGGATGGTCTACCCGTAAGACAGCCATATTGGCCCCACGTCTAGAGCCGCCCTGAGCTATTTCCCCGAAGGCACGGTCGTAGACATGGAGAAAACCCACCGGCCCAGTGGCCTGGCCCATGCTAGAGAGTACAAGACTTTCTTTAGGTCGCAGACGGGAGAAGGAAAATCCATTCCCGCCACCGGTTTGCTGAATTAGTGCGGCATCGCGGAGAGATTGAAAAATGCCACCAGGTTTTTTGCCCATGTCATCGGTGATGGGAAGAACAAAACAAGCCGCCAACTGTCCTATCGGAGTACCCGCACCGGTGAAGGTGGGGGAGTTGGGAATAAAGCGTAGATGAGTGAGTAGGCGGTAGAAAAAATCTTCAGCGATTTGTGAATCGCCATTTTTTAGTTCTGCTTGGGCCACATGATGGGCCACGCGGTGGAACATCTCATCAAGATTTTCAATAAGTTTGCCGTTTTCGTCTTTGCGCAGATAACGACGTTTCAAGACGGTTAGGGCGTTCTCTGAGAATTGTGCTTCGAGTTCAGTCGCAGTCAATAGAGGTTCGTCAACAATGGACATAGTTTTCTCCTAAGAAGTGTTATAGTAAGTACTTAACGTGTTTTCTTACTCAATATTCGGGGATAACAAAAATCACGATACGGGGATATTCGTGATGATAGAGTTTCCTTCCTATGAGTATAGGCATTATATGTTTGTTCACTAGGTTGTCAACTACCAAACTATTATCTCGGCAAAAGTACCCCATACGTTTCCACAGCATTGACTAGTCTCTACTTGCTATGTCTATTCTTTTTCAGTCTGCAGTTTAGCCCCTTGTAGTTTAGCACCCTGCAATTTAGCCCCATGCAAAGGAGTTCCGCGCAAGTCGGCGTCTCTCATGTCGGCGTTTCTCATATCAGCACCTTCCATGTCAATGTTACGCATATCAGCACGTCGTAAATTGGCGTTGCGAAAAATGGCCTTACGTAAGCATGAATATGACAGGTCAACATCATGCAGGTCAGCATCCGCCAAATAGGCGTTGGATAAATCCGCGTGTTGCATTTTGGCCTCGCTCAATTTGGCGTAACGTAAACTAGCCCTGCTCAGTTTGGTATAGCACAAATCGGTTTTGCGCAAACGCGCATATCGTAAATTAGCCCTGCGTAAATCAACGCCATACAGATTGGCCCTATATAAATTGGCCGTATAGAGATGAGTTCGATATAATTTAGACCCATACAAGTAGGCGCCACATAAGTCAGCATATCGCAAGTCAGCCTCACTCAGGTCAACATGGTATAGCTGCGTATACTCCAAATGCCCTCCCCATAAATTAGCTCCGCGTAACACAGACTCAGATAGGTCGGCCTTGCCTAAATCAGTATTGTGCAATTGGGCCTTTTGCAAATTAACGCGACGCAATTTAGCGCATTGCAAATTGGCTCCATTTAGATTAGCCTCGTATAAGTCACTACTATGAAAGAGAGCATGTTGCAGGTTAGCCTTTTGTAGGTTGGCACCTCTAAAGTTAACATTGCGCAAATCGGCGTATTGCAGATTAACTCCATGCAAGTCCATTCCGTGTAGGTCAGCAGTAGCTAAAATAGCGCGGCATCCATCCGGTTTATTATTTATCCATTTCTCATGCGACGATAAAATCGTAGCCAGTTTTTCATCCATTTCGTTCCCTCTTTTTGGTTTCCTCGCACAAACTGATGGGCAAATTATTTACTCCGTTATCAAGTCGCTTTATATGTAATGTTAGAGGTTGGCGTTTATTTTTGCTTTTTGTAGAAACGCAAGAGGAAACATAGTCCCATCCAACTTAGCCCAGTCTAAGTTAATATCATACAACTCGGCTTTACGCAAATCAACCCCGCATAGGTCGGCACCGCGCAAATTAACTTCGCGCAATTTAGCATTATCAAAAATGGCCCCGCGTAAACGAGTCCAACTCAAATTAGCTTTATACAAGTCAGTTTCACGCAAATCAACATCACGCAAATTAGATGAGTATAAAAATGTAAAATGCATTTTGGCTCCGTATAGACACGCACCTTGAAAACTAATCTCGCGCAACCCAGTATTGTACAGATTGGCTCTGTCCAGATGAACCTTGCGAAAATCGGCTTTGTACGCTTTTGCTGCAGATAAATCGGCATCCTGTAACTTTGCGTCAACCAGATTGACCCTCCACAACTGTGCGCCGAACAGCTTACTCTCACGCAAATTGGCTCCGCATAACAAGGCGTCGGACAAGTCAGCTTCATATAAATCAGAGGCATATAAGTTAGCATTGCTTAAATCAGCATCAGCCAATATGCAGTTACGCAGGCTGGCCCAGCTTAAATCAGCCCCGCTTAAGTCAGCCTTACTCAAATCAACATGATAGAGATGAATTCCACGCAAATCAGCACCATTCAAGATAGCACGTTGCCCTCTTGGGTCTCCATTTAACCATTTTACATGTAGTGCCAAAACCTTATCAATCTTTCCCGATTTTATATATCTTGTCTGTACACGCTTAGTATTCATATTTTCCGCTCCTTTTAAGAATCACTTGTAAATCGCCCCTATGCAAATCAATCTTGGCTATATTGAAGTCGCATCCGACTTATGGCGCGTATTAGAGTTTGTTGGACTTGATTTTTCTTGCTAAGGCCAGTTAATTTTGTG